>ERZ1643246.434-NODE-434-length-54747-cov-25.646786_pt1 | contig 54747 bp, 50 predicted proteins | sample MGYA00579265_ERZ1643246 | MGnify/ENA primary metagenome ERZ1643246 (study PRJEB29033, sample SAMEA4952261) | chicken gut metagenome | biome: Broiler Chicken; feature: Gastrointestinal Tract; material: Caecum | place: Ireland | collected 2018 | study: Broiler... | reverse complement strand
CAGCCTTTCCGGCATGTCGGGTATTTTTTATGAGAATATTTAGCGTGTTGTCCCTTTGTGCGTTATATTCAATCGTTGATCACAACGCCCTTCTGAAGCATGATATTCGCATACAGCGCTTTTTCACTGGTGGAAATAATGCAGTAAGCGGTTTTTGCTTCATCATAGAAAGCGAAACGCTCAATATTTCCTACAACGGCGTCTCCGCGGTCGTCATATTTGCGGATAATGTCTTTATATGTATCCCAGATTGGAGTTTCTACATTATCTCCCGGCATAACTTCCATCAGGTTTACCGGATGTTCTACATAAGTATCCAGCGGGAAAACTTTCAGGATCGCTTCCAGAATTTCCGGAACGCCATGTCCGTCGCAGCGGATCGTAATAGCGTTTTTTCCCATGGATTCTACAGGAAAGTTTCCGTCTGCAATTACAAGACGGTCGCTGTGTCCCATCTCACATAAAACTTTTAATAATTCAGGTGATAAAATTTCAGGAATTCCTTTTAACATAATACTTCATACCTCCAATTATGATTTTTGATTTTGTGAAGCCGTTCTTCAGGGCAGTTTCAAATACTGATGAATCCGGCGCAAGCCGGTAAAGAAAACCGCCTTTTTCCTTATATTAAAATTTACCTTATCTGTATTCCTGTTTGCAAGGCAAAATTTTCCTGTGAATGATGAAAATTTTACAGTTGACATACAGGCTGGCAGGAGGTATGATAAAACAAAACAGAAACGTTTCGGTTTCTATAAAACAGAAAATATCCAGCGTCGGTGTACACGATCCGGAGGGCGCTGCCCCTTTGTACATTAACGCTAGAAAAGATTTCAGCACAACCAATCACAGGAGGGAAAAGATTATGCCACTTGTTACGTCAAAAGAAATGTTATTGAAAGCACAGCAGGGAGGATACGCGGTAGGAGCCTTTAACGCGGAGAACATGGAAATGGTAAAGGCGATCATCAGCGCAGCGGAAGAGCTGAGAGCTCCTGTTATGATCCAGACTACGCCGTCTACAGTAAAATACGGAACTGTTGAAACTTATGCGGCGATCGTAGCCGCAGAAGCAGCCAAGGCCACCGTACCTGTCTGCCTGCATCTGGATCACGGTGACAGCTTTGAACTTGCTATGCGCGCTATTCATGCAGGATACACTTCCGTTATGATCGATGGTTCCAAGCTGGGCTTTGAAGAAAACATCGCTCTGACGAAGAAAGTAGCGGATGTGGCGAAAGCTCTGGATATCCCCTGCGAAGCCGAACTTGGCAAAGTAGGCGGAAAAGAGGACGATCTTGAGGCTGAGGCGGATACGAATACCGATCCGGCGGAAGCAAAAGAATTTGCTGAGAGAACTGGAGTGACTTCTCTTGCAGTGGCTATCGGAACAGCTCACGGGTTCTATGTTGGAACGCCGGTGCTGGATAAAGAACGTCTGACAGAGATCCGCAAAGTAGTGGATATACCGCTGGTTCTTCACGGAGCTTCCGGATTAAGCGATGATGACGTACGCGACTGTGTAAAACGCGGTATGTGCAAGGTGAACTTCGCGACGGAACTGCGGGATGCATATTCCAAAGCTGTGAAAGCTACTTTTGCGGAAAAAGAAAATACCATTGATCCGAAGGCATACGGACGTGCGGCGATCCAGGCGGTAAAGGAACTGGTTATGTACCGGATGAAAGTCTGCGGCTGCGACGGAAAGGCAGAATAATAAGATCCTTTTAGGCCGCACATGGCGGGAAATCCTGAAACAACGCAGCAAAGAGTATAAGAGGGAGTGATGAGCTGTGGCGGCGACGATGAAAGATATTGCCCGGAAAACAGGGCTGGGACTTGCCACGATTTCTTCCTATTTTAATGGCGGAAACGTCAGAGAAAAGAACAGGAAGAAGATCGAGGAAGCCATTGAAGAACTTCATTATGAGGTCAATGAAGTAGCCAGAGGACTTAAGACAAACGCTACCAGAACGGTAGGGGTGGTGATCCCGGAGCTGAACAATGTTTTCTGCGCGGAAATTATCACAGAGATGGAAGATATCCTTAGAGGACATGGATACGCGACTATTGTCTGCGACTGCCGCACAGACAGAATGCTGGAGCAGGAAGCGGTAGATTTTCTCAGCAGAAAACGGGTGGACGGTATTATCAACATGCCGGTGGATACAGAAGGCCGCCACCTGAAAAAGTTTTTGAAAACAGGAAAGCCGGTAGTCCTTATCGACCGTAAGATTCAGGGAGCGGCCTGTGACAGCGTTCTTGTGGATAATGAAAAAGCGGCGGAGGACGCCATGGAACTGTTTTTTAAAAACGGGCACAGAAAAGTCGGGATCATCGGAGGCCCCCAGGAGATTTCTACCGCCCAGGAACGTGTCCGGGGATACAAAAAGGCGTATGAAAAAAATGAGATCTCTCTGGAGGAATCCCTGATATGCAGGGAAGACTATACGATACAGGGCGGCGTCCGGGGACTGGAAAAACTGGTGAAAACAAATCCCCGGATGACGGCGGTGTTTGTGACAAACTACGAAATGACCATGGGAGCGGTGATCGGGCTGAATGAACTGGGAATGCGGGTACCGGAGGAAATCTCGGTGATCGGTTTTGACAACCTTCAGTTCGCGAGAGCCTGCAGCCCAAAGCTTACTATTGTGGCCCAGCCTACAGTGGAGATCGCCAGAGAAGCCGCAGGACTTATGCTGAAGCGGCTGGAAAGCAGAACCGGAGAAAGTCCGGCGGAATACTGCGAGGAAAAGCTGAGTACAGAGATCATTATGGGAAGGTCAGTCCTCAATATCCGGGAGCAGAATCTGGAATAAATAGTTCAGACGGGAAGTTTTCCCGAAAAAATGAAGAGGTCAGAAGGATGAAATCATATTTACTTGGAATAGATATCGGGACAAGCGCCTGCAAAGTGGCCGTTTTTGACAGAAACGGCAGGGTACTGGCGGCGGAAAACGGCGATTATCCCGTCTATTATCCCCATGAGGGATGGGCGGAACAGAATCCGGAAGAGTGGTGGAAAGCAGTCTGCGGCGCTGTGCGCCGGACAATCGCCTCCGCAGAGATCCGCCCGGAAGACATTGCGGGAGTGGGAATCGACGGACAGAGCTGGTCGGCTATTGCTGTGGATAAAAAAGGCAGAGTCCTTACCAATACGCCGATCTGGATGGATACCAGAGCCCAGAGCATCTGCGACAGACTGAACAGAGAAATCGGGGCAGAAGAGATTTTTCAGGTGGCGGGCAATTCTCTGCAGCCCTCCTATACCACGGCGAAAATCCTCTGGTATAAAGAAAATCTTCCGGAGGTTTATAAAAATACATATAAGATTCTTCAGTCAAACAGTTATATCGCCTATAAGCTGACAGGAGCAATGACCCAGGAGCTTTCACAGGGATACGGCCTTCACTGCTTTGATATGCGCAAAGGAACCTGGGACGAAGAAATGTGCGGACGCCTGGGAATCCCCAGGGAGTTCCTTCCGGAGATCTGCGCCTGTGACGAGATCATAGGTACGGTGACAAAGGAGGCGGCTCTGGAATCCGGCCTGGCGGAAGGCACTCCTGTTGCGGCGGGAGGACTGGACGCGGCCTGCGGAACCCTGGGAGCAGGAGTGATCCATCCCGGAGAAACCCAGGAACAGGGAGGACAGGCCGGAGGAATGAGCATCTGCATTGAAGAATATAAGGCAGATCCCCGTTTAATCCTTGGCTTTCATGTGGTTCCGGGAAAGTGGCTCCTTCAGGGAGGCACTACCGGAGGAGGCGGCGTAATGCGCTGGTTTGAAAGAGAATTTGCGGATTATGAGCGTCTGATGAAAGAACAGACAGGAGTCTCTTCTCTGAACCAGCTTAACGAGATTGCGGAAAAAACGCCTCCGGGCTGTGACGGCCTTGTATTTCTTCCTTATATGGCAGGAGAGCGTTCCCCTATATGGAATCCATATGCAAAAGGCGTGTTTTACGGACTGGATTTTTCTAAGACAAAGGGGCATATGGTACGTGCCTGCATGGAAGGCGTGGCTCTTTCTCTCCGCCATAATCTGGAAACGGCAAAAGAAGCCGGAGCGGAGGCAAAAGTATTAAGAGCTATGGGCGGTTCCGCTAACTCTCTTTTGTGGACGCAGATCAAGGCGGACATTACCGGAAAGACCATTGTGGTTCCGGCCTCCGACACAGCCACTACACTGGGAGCCGCTATGCTGGCGGGAGTAGGAACCGGATTCTACAAGGATTATGAAGAAGCAGTAAAACTTACAGTTTCGGAAACAAGAAAGCATGAGCCAAACGAGGCGAACCGGGCAGTTTACGATAAGACCTATGAGACTTATCTGAAACTTTATGAATCACTGAAGCCTATGATGACACGCAGTTTGTAGCGTCTTTGTACACTGACATAGATACAGCAAAAGAATTTACATGATAAAGAGTAAGAAAGGAGCATCATTATGCATGCAGCAGTAGTAACGGCAAATGAAAAAGTAGAATATCAGGAAATACCGGAGCCTTCGGTGGAAAAAGGCTATGTGAAGATCAAAGTAAGATATTCCGGTATCTGCGGCTCTGATATTCCCCGTGTGCTCAACCACGGCGTACATTTTTATCCCATCGTTCTGGGACATGAGTTTTCCGGCGATGTAGTGGAAGTAGGAGAAGGCGTGACAAAGGTGAAAGTAGGAGACCGTGTATCCGGCGCTCCCCTTGTTCCCTGCATGAAATGCAGCGACTGCCAGAAAGGAAACTACTCTCTCTGCAAACATTACAGCTTCATCGGTTCCAGAGAGCAGGGAAGCAATGCCGATTATGTGGTGGTTCCGGAGCAGAACGCCGTTCCTTTTGACAAATCTGTGCCCTATGATCAGGCCGCGATGTTCGAGCCTTCTACAGTAGCTCTTCACGGACTGTTCCAGAACGATTATCAGGGCGGCGAGTATGTGGCGATCCTGGGCGGCGGAACTGTGGGTATGTTCACGATGCAGTGGGCGAAAATCTTCGGTTCCAGAAAAGTTGTAGTTTTCGATATCAGCCAGGAACGTCTGGCGCTTGCGACACGGCTGGGCGCAGACGCAGTGATCGACACAACGGAAGAAGACTATATGAAGAAAGCCATGGAAATCACAGGAAACCAGGGATATGGCTTTGTCTTTGAAACGGCGGGACAGGTTCCTACCATGCATATGGCTTTTGAGCTTGCGGCAAACAAAGCCCATGTATGCTTTATCGGAACGCCTCATGAGGATCTTAGCTTTACGCCCGCTCAGTGGGAGAATATGAACCGTAAGGAATTTAAGCTTACCGGATCCTGGATGTCATACAGCGCTCCTTATCCGGGAAAAGAATGGGAACTTACTGCTCATTATTTCGCAACAGGACAGTTAAAATTCGACCCGGGCTTTATTTATAAGAAGATTCCCATGAGCCAGGCGCAGGAGGCGTTCCAGCTCTTCAAGACTCCGGGGCTTGTAAAAGGAAAAATTCTTTTGTCAAACGAGGAAGACTGAAATGATACTTACAGTGACTTTAAACGCCGCTATTGACAAGCGGTATGTGGTGGACGGCTGTAAAATGGGAGAAGTGAACCGGGTAAAAGAATGTACTTACGTTCCGGGCGGAAAAGGGCTGAACGTTTCCAAACCCGCTTCCATTTACGGCGCAGAAGTGGTTGCCACAGGATTTGTAGGAGGACATGCAGGAAACTACATTGAGGACGCCCTGAAACCTTTCGGCATCAAAAGCGCTTTCTACCATGTGGACGGAGAAAGCCGTTCCTGCATCAATATCTGGGATGAGACGAATCATGTGCAGACGGAATTTCTGGAACCGGGCTTTACCCTGACAGAAGAGGATTTCCAGGGATTTGAGGAGAAGTTCAGAACACTTGTAAAGGACGCAGGCGTGGTTGCCATGTCCGGCAGTGTGCCGAAGGGGCTGGATGGAACCGCATATCAGAGACTGATCCGTATTGTGAAGGCGGAGGGAAAGCCGGTGATCCTGGACACCAGCGGGAAGCTGCTGGAAATGGGGATTGAAGCGAAACCTACTCTTATCAAGCCAAATATCGACGAGATCCGGATGCTGACAGGAAAATCCTGTGATGATATCAACGATATTATCCAGGCTGCAAAAGCCGTCCATGCAGGCGGTGTGGAGATCGTGGCGGTTTCCCTGGGAGCCGACGGTTCTCTTGCAGTAGGAGAAGAGGGCGTATTCCGCGCGGAAGTGCCGAAAATAGACGCGGTGAATACTGTTGGCTGCGGTGATTCCATGATCGCCGGATTTGCCCTGGGTATCAGCGAGGGGCTTTCTCTTCCGGAAACGCTGAGAAGGGCAAGCGCTATATCCGCTGCCGCGGCTATGCGGGAAGAAACAGGATTTTTTGTGATGGAAGATATGGAGAAACTGCTTCCGCAGATACAGATTACAAAATTATAAATAAAAAGGAGAAAAGTTATGGCAGAATTTATCAATCCGGCCATTGTGCCGAAAGTAACGCTTCCTTCAGGCGAGGAAGTTCCCTGTGTGGGAATGGGAACCTTTGGCTCCGACAGAGTTTCCGCAGAGGATGTATCCGCCGCTGTGGCGGGAGCTATCCGCAGCGGATACCGTATGTTTGACTGCGCGGCCTGCTACGGCAACGAGCACCAGATCGGAGAGGTATTCCGGAAAGCCTTTGACGAAGGCGTAGTGGAAAGAAAAGAGCTTTTCATTATGACAAAGGTATGGAACGATATGCACAGAAAAGTAGAAGAAGCATGCCGCAAGAGCATCCAGGATCTTCAGTGCGACTATGTGGATCTTTATTTTATCCACTGGCCTTTCCCGAACTATCATGCTCCGGGATGCGATGTGACATCCAGAAATCCTGATTCCAGACCGTTCAGCGCAGAAGAGTTTATGGATACCTACCGTCAGTGCGAAGCCCTGGTGGAAAAAGGAGTGATCCGCTACATCGGTATCTCCAATATGACGATTCCGAAGCTGGAGGCAGTTCTTCCTCTGATGAAGATCAAACCGGCGGCCTGCGAACTGGAGCTTCACGTTTGCTTCCAGCAGCAGGAGCTTTACGATTATCTGATCGCACACAACATCCAGCCTGTAGGCTATATGCCTCTCGGTTCTCCGAGACGTCCGGAGAGAGACATCTGCCCGGAGGATGTAGCGGATCTTGATCTTCCGGAAATGAAAGAGATCGCAGCGGCTCACGGCGGTGTGAATACAGCTCTTATAGCTCTGAAATGGGCGCATCAGAGAGGAGAGATCGCGATTCCCTTCTCTGTACACCATTATGCAGATAATCTGAAATGTGTTACAGAAGATCCGCTGACAGAGGAAGAGATGAAGAAGATAAGCACTCTGGAAAAAGGGAACCGCCTTGTAAAAGGCCAGGTATTCCTCTGGGAGGGTGCGAAGGACTGGCACGATCTCTGGGACGAGGACGGCGTGATCGTAAAATAAGCCGGAAAGAAATGTAAAAACGCGGCTCTTCCCAAATGAAAGAATCCATGATAAAATACACATAAGATGCACAGACAGAAAGGCGCTTCCTGAGGATGCGGCAGCCGCGCATGCTCAGGAAGCGTTTCTTTGATGTTTTCTGATAGGACAATATTTTACGGACTGCGGGGGAAAAGAAAAGAACTGTGCCTGAAAATTACTAACAGGAGACTGTCATAACATGTACCGTATTTTATTAGTAGATGATGAGATTCTTGTAAGAGATGCGATCAAGGAAAATATCGACTGGGAGGGGCTTGGCTGTGAGCTGACGGGAATCTGTGAAAACGGACAGCAGGCTGCGGAGTTTGTAAAGCAGCACCCGGTGGATATTGTGCTGACGGATATCCTTATGCCTTATATGGACGGAATGGAGCTGAGCCATTTTCTGCACGACAACTATCCTGATGTTGTGATCGTTATTTTCAGCGGATTCGGGGAATTTGAGTATGCCAAGAAGGCGATCCAGTACAATGTAAGCGAATACCTTCTGAAGCCGGTAACCGCAATGGAGCTTACCGAAGTCATCAATAAGATGAAAGACAAAGTGGATCAGCGCCGCAAAGAAAAAGCAAAAATGGAGAGGCTGACCAGAGCGTCCGAAAGCTACCGCAAAAACGCCCAGATCATCCGGTTCAAAGCAATAGAAGCTGTGGTAAACTGCACAGTAGATGTAAAAACAGGCATGGAGCAGCTTGCCGCCATGGGAATAGAACTGACAGAGGGAAGCTGCCGGGTGGCCATCTTTGATATTGATATTTATTCAGATATCTATCAGGTTGATACAGTGAAAAGGCAGGAGAGCGCTTTGATGGCGTTTGTCCTCTATAATATCAGCGATGAGATCGTAAAAAGAGAGAATGCCGGCATCGCTTACCAGGAGGGGGGAAATCATGTCTGTATCCTTTTCCAGGAAAAATGGGGCCGGGATCGGAATGAAAAGACAAAGGAAATCTGTCGGGAGATCCAGCAGAAGATGCAGGAGGTTATGGGAATCAGCGTTTCTGTTGGAATCGGAAAATGGGTAAGGAGGCCGGAACAGCTTCTGATCTCCCACGATACGGCGGAAAAAGCTATTCAATACCGTTATCTTCTGGGAGAAGGCCTTCTTCTTGATATGGAGGAAATGAAACCGGAGCAGAATATTTCTCTGGAGAAATACCTGAATGATCTTTCAGAGGCTATAAAAGCCGGAGCACAGGAAAATGCCGAAAAAGCCATGAGGGACATTGAAGAGGCGGTCAAAGGCGCCATGGTGGAAAAAAGCAGAGCCTGTATGTATCTTCAGCAGGTGATCCGTACTATCGACCGTATATGTGAAGATGTTTCAGCGGATATGGAGAAGATCCTTAAGGGACGCGACATGCTTTTGCAGCAGGTGACGGAGCAGAAATCTTTCGGACGTGCCTGCGATGTTGTACGGGAATATGTAATGAAAATGTTTAAAATGCTCACGGATATGAACAGCTCCAGCGGCCAGCGCCAGGCGAGAATGGCGGTGGAGTATATCCAGAAGAATTATATGAACCCGAACCTGAGCCTGAACGACATCTGCTCTTATCTGAATATCAGTACCAGTTATTTCAGCACGATCTTTAAGGAAATGACAGGAGAAACCTTTACGGAAGTTCTGATACGCACAAGGATGGAAAAAGCCAAGGAGCTTCTGGAAAATACGACGATGAAGAACTATGAGATCGCGGAAAAGGTGGGATTCTCCGATCCTCATTATTTTGGTATTTCCTTTAAGAAAATGACAGGGATCACGCCTACGGAATATGCCAGGGAGAAACGAAAATGAAAAGGAGCAGGCCGGCTGCGGTAATTATGGAGAAATTTAAAAGCATACAGAGCGCGATCTTTGCCGCGGCGTCTATTCTGATCCTTGGGGCTGTGGTGGTCGTTACGATTGTTTCCATGCGTTTTACCCGGAACACGATTTTCGAGAACTCGTCGCTGTATACGCAGACGATCATCCAGCAGATGAACCAGAATATTGATTCCTACATAGATTACATGGAAAACATCGCTTACCTGGTATCCAGCAACGAGGACGTACAGTCCTATCTTTTTGACGATACGGCCGACGCCCAGGCAAGAGAGAGAATTCTGGGGCAGTTTGTGACCATTCTGGAGAGCCGCGGCGATATTCTGAACCTTGGGATTATTGGGACAAACGGCAGGATGCTGATCAATAACGGAAGCGAATCCGTAAATCCTGATCTGGACCTTGATACCCAGAAATGGTATACGGACGCGCTCCACAGCAATTCCAGCGTTTCTCTTACTTCCTCCCATGTGCAGCATATCATCAGCGGGGAAAGACCCTGGGTGATCACTCTGAGCAAGGGAATAAGAAATCCCTCCGGCGGCGGGGAAAAAGAAGGCGTGTTTTTTATTGACCTGAATTATAACGCCATCAGCGCCCTTTGCGATGAAAACATAACCGGAAACCAGGGCTACGCTTTTATTCTGGATCAGGAGGGGAACATTGTCTATCATCCTCAGCAGCAGCAGCTCTATAATGAGCTGCAGACGGAAAATATCGACCTGATCATGGACACGGATTCTGACACGGTTCTCACCGGAAACGGAAACAGCGGGAAACTCTATTCCATTTCCAGGTCAGAAAAAACAGGATGGACGGTAGTGGACTGTGTCAGTGTGAAAGAGCTGCTGAAAAAAAGCAATCAGGCTCAGAGCATTTATGCCCTGACCTCCATTGCCCTTGTCATTGTCGCCTTGTTTTTTTCCAGACTTATCTCCGGAAGCATTACTCTGCCTATCCAGCGCCTGCGGGATTCCATGGCCCGGGTGCAGGAAGGGGATTTCGAGGCGCCGGACGTGGAGGTGGATTCCGAAAACGAGATCGGCAGTCTTACCAGATCTTTTAATGTGATGACGCACAGGATCCATGAGCTGATGGAACAGAATGTACGGGATCAGGAAGAAAAAAGAAAAAGCGAGCTGAAGGCTCTTCAGTCCCAGATCAATCCGCATTTTCTCTACAACACACTGGATTCGATCATCTGGATGGCGGAGGGCAAAAAGAATGAGGAAGTTGTCCTTATGACCGCTTCTCTGGCGCGGCTTCTCCGGCAGAGCATCAGCAATGAGGACGAGGTAGTTCCCATCGCCCAGGAGATCGAGTACGCCAGAGGCTACCTGACCATTCAGAAAATGCGCTATAAAGATAAAATGGAGTTTCAGATCGACGTGGATCCTGCTATCCTGCATATCAACCTTATCAAGCTTGTTCTGCAGCCAATCATTGAGAACGCGATCTATCACGGACTGAAATATAAGGAAAGCAAGGGCCTTTTACAGGTAAAGGGCTATATGAAAGATGGAAACGCGGTTCTGCAGGTAATCGATAACGGCGTGGGAATGGACGCCGATACCCTGGCCCATATTTATGACAAGCATAAGGTAAATTATCAGTCAAACGGCGTAGGCGTATATAATGTGCAGAAGCGGCTGCAGCTTTATTATGGAAGCGATTATGGAATCGTGTACGAAAGTGAAGCAGGCAAAGGAACTACTGCCACCATTACCATACCAGGCATACAGGAGGGCACCAGTGAGAAAATATAAAAAATGGATAATCGCAGGGATCCTTGCAGTTCTGGCCGCTGCAGTGTGCACAGGCTTATATGTCAGAAAGGTGCAGCGGGAAAACAAAAGCTACTCTCTGATCTATATTCCGAAAGTAGTGGACGGGACAAACGATTTCTGGACTTCCCTGATCCTCGGCACAGAGATGGCGGCGAAAGAATACCGGGCGGATATCGAGATCATGGCTCCGGAAGATGAAAACGATGTGGAAGGCCAGAACCGGCTTCTGGAAGAAGCCATAGAGAAAAAACCGGACGCCATCCTTTTTTCCCCGTCCAGCTTTACGGAATCAGACAGTCTTCTGAAGAACGCAAAAGATAAAGGGATACATATTGTTTTTGTGGATTCCTATACAGATCAGGACATCCAGGATATCACAGTGGCTACAGACAATCTGGAAGCGGGAGAGCTTCTGGGGAAATTCGCCGCCGGCCTTTTAAAGCCGGAGGACCAGATCGCCGTTGTGGCTCATGTCAAAGGAGTTTCCACCGCCATTGAAAGGGAGGACGGTTTCCGCAAAGGGCTGGGCAGCCTGGCGGAAAATATTGTGGACGTGGTGTACTGTGATTCCCAGTTTGACAAATCCTATGCCCTTACTATGGAACTGATGGAAAAATATCCGAATCTGAAAATGATAGCGGGCATGAACGAGTATTCTTCTGTAGGAGCGGCGAGAGCTGTAAAGGCGGCAGGCGCGGAAGAGCGTATCCAGGTAGTGGGAGTGGACAGTTCCCAGGAAGCGGTTCAGCTTATGGAACACGGCGTTTTTAAAGGCATCGTGGTGCAGAAGGCGTTTAAGATGGGCTATGTGGGAGTAAGGGAAACCATGCGGATGCTGAGAGGAGAAGACTATGAAAAGAATGTGAATTCAGGCTGCGAGCTTGTAACACCGGAAAATATGTATTCCGGCGAAATCGAAAAGCTTCTTTTCCCGTTCAATACGTTAAAAACAACAAAACCGGAAAAATAAAGATGCCGGAAGCTGTCAATTATGACTATGAAAAAAAGGTTAAAAATTTACCCTACCGTAAATTTTTAACCTTTTTTTGGAAGATATTCTATTACATTTTCACCCTGTTTCAAGGTATTATATAGGAAACACGGATGTGTGTAAACGTAAGGAGGGTGAAAAATTGGAAAAGTTAAAACAAAACCCAATGGTGAAGAAACTTGGCCTGAACAGGATACTGCTCGTCTGTATCCTCATTATTATGTTCGTGGCGTTCAGGGCGGTTCTTGGCAGCAAATTCCCAGTAGGGGATAGTATCAGATCTACTTTGAACTATGTGTATTTCCTGGGATTTCTTTCACTTGGTGTTACATTCGTAATCGCAACAGGAGGAATCGATTTCTCCATCGGACCGGTAATGTTCTGCTGCGCTCTGGTTTCCGGTTACTGCATGACAAGCTACGGAGTTCCATGTGCCGCTGCCATGGTGATCTGTGTGCTGATCGGTCTTGCCTTCGGAACCTTCAACGGCTGGATGGTATCTTACATGTCAGTGCCGCCGTTCATTATTTCCATGGCGTCCATGAACATTGCAAAAGGTATCGCTTCTGTATTTACAAAGACCCAGTCCGTAAGCTGGCCTCAGAGTTCTGACCCGGTAAACGGATGGTTCAGAAACATTGTTTCTGTAAACGGATTCCCGGTAGGTCTTATCATCTTTTTAGCAGTAGCGGTTATCTGCGGTATTGTTCTCTACAATACAAAACCCGGACGTTATATCCTGTGCCTTGGCTCCAATAGTGAAGCTGTCCGTCTTTCTGGTGTCAACACAAGAAAATGGCGGATGCTTGCCTACATGATCTGCGGATTGCTGGTAGGGATCGGAGCGCTGTTCTTTGTTGCTACATATACCACTGTTCAGCCGGGCTACGGCGACCAGTACAACAACGAGGCGATCGCAGGCTGCGTTATGGGCGGTACATCCATGGTCGGCGGACTTGCTTCCATCGGTGGTACGGTAATCGGCGTATTTATCATTTCTCTTCTTCAGCAGGGCATTATGGCATTCGGCCTTGGCAAAGGACAGCAGATGATCATTACAGGTATTATCGTTATCGTAGCTGTTTACGTTGACGTTTCTGCAAGACGCAGAAAGAACTGATCGAAAGGGAGGATGCGACAATGGGTGAAGTTATTTTAACTATGAAGGACATTGATAAGTCCTTTCCTGGAGTTCATGCTCTGGATCACGTTAATTTTGAAGTAAAACGCGGCGAAGTACATGCGCTTATGGGAGAAAACGGAGCCGGAAAGTCAACGCTTATGAAGGTTCTTACCGGTATTTATCAGAAAGATTCCGGTTCTATCGTCTATAAAGGAAAAGAAACAGAGTTTCATAATACAAGAGAGGCGCAGGACGCGGGAGTCGTAATCGTACATCAGGAACTGAATATGGTGGGCGACCTTACCGTTGCTCAGAATATTTTCATCGGACGGGAGCCGAAAAAAGGATTCCGCATCGACGACAAAAAAATGATCGAGGACTCCAAAAAACTGTTCCAGGATCTGCATATCGACATTGACCCGAGAGAAAAAATGCAGAACCTGACAGTCGGCAAACAGCAGATGTGCGAGATCGCAAAGGCAATTTCACATAAGGCGGAGGTTATTATCTTTGACGAGCCGTCGGCAGCTCTTACAGAGAAGGAAATCGCCGATCTGTTCGTTATTATCCGCGACCTTCGTGAAAAGGGGCTGGGAATTGTTTATATCTCACACCGTATGGATGAGATCAAGGTGATCACAGACAGAGTAACCGTCATGCGAGACGGAGGCTATGTGGGAACTCTGATCACAAAAGACAGTACAAAAGAAGATATCATCAACATGATGGTTGGACGTGTTATTTACGAAGATCCCAAGGAACACAGCATGGTTGCTCCTGACGCTCCTGTAGTCCTGAAGGTGGAACACCTGAATGCAGGAAAGATGGTTCAGGACGTAAGTTTTGAACTGAGAAAGGGAGAAATCCTCGGATTTTCCGGACTGATGGGCGCCGGACGTACCGAGACAGCGAGAGCTCTGTTCGGAGCTGACCCCAAGCAGAGCGGAAAAATCTCTGTCAGAGGTAAAGACGGACAGCTTCGTGAAGTAACTATCAACAGCCCCCAGGACGCTGTTAAATACGGTATCGGTTATCTGTCAGAAGACAGAAGAAGATATGGATGTGTGGTACAGAAATCTGTAACCGAGAATACAACCCTGGCTACCATGGAGCAGTTTACCAGCGGCCTGCTTATCAATAAGAGCAAAGAGAAAAAAGTTACAGAGAAATATATTCAGGAACTTGCTACAAAGACGCCCAGCGCGGATCAGTTGGTAGTAAACCTGTCCGGCGGTAACCAGCAGAAGGTCGTTATTGCCAAATGGCTGACACGGGACAGCGATATCCTGATTTTCGACGAGCCCACAAGAGGTATCGACGTCGGCGCGAAAAACGAAATTTACAAGTTAATGAACAAACTGGCAGCAGAAGGAAAATCGATCATTATGATCTCTTCTGAAATGACAGAAGTTCTCCGAATGAGCGACCGTATCATCGTTATGTGCGAGGGTAAAGTGACAGGAAATATTGATATTTCCGAAGCCACCCAGGAACACATTATGACCAAGGCCACACGGAATATCAATTAAGGAGGAAAGTCATGACTAAGAAGAAAAGTATTTTAAGTGATCAAAGATTTATTGTTGTGCTGGTTATCATCGTACTGGTTGCCATCTTCTCAGGACTGAGCAAGGAATTCAGGCAGTACAGTACGATCCTGAGTATGCTGGACTTCTCATACTATGATCTTCTGATGGCGATCGGCGTTACCTTCCCGCTTATTACCGGAGGCGTAGACCTTTCCATCGGAACCGGTATGGTGTGCTACGCACTGATTTCCGGAACATTAATAAGAAACAACGGACTGCCGGTTGTTGCCGCAATGCTTCTGTGCATTGTACTGGGACTTGTTGTAGGTCTGTTAAACGGCGTCCTGATCGGAGTGATGAATCTTCCTCCGTTCCTGGCAACACTTTGTACCTGTATGATCACCCGAGGAGCAGGTTCCCTGTGCAGCGCCACACCGTGGCCGGCCCTGACTCAGGAAGGCGGATGGTTCCATTCCATCTTCAAGATCACAGTTGGTACCGGAAGAAGCGCGGACCGCTATCCTCTTGGATTCCTGTGGATGATCCTTCTTGTGATCCTGATGGAGTTCGTTCTGTTCCATACAAAATTCGGACGTTACACTATCGCGATCGGATCAAACAAAGAAGCGGCGGCTCTTTCCGGAATTAATGTAAAATTCTATCACGTAATGGTATATGTAGTATGCGGTCTTTTCACCGGACTTGCAGCAATCGCATATGCGGCTGTTACACCGACTGTACAGCCAGGTACCGGAGCCGGTCTTGAGATGGACGCCATCGGCGGCGTATTCGTAGGCGGCGTTGCAGCTTCCGGCGGTTATGGATCTGTAGTTGGAACCTTTGTAGGTATCTTTGTCATCATGCTTCTGAAGACAGGCCTTCCATATATCGGCCTTCAGGCAAACTGGCAGCAGATCATTACAGGTGTCGTACTGATCGTAGCAGTACTGATCGATATCCTGAAAGAAAAGAAAAACGCATAAAAAATTATCTGGAAACACTGAAAAACAACGTATGTGAAACGTCAGGTGTTTTCACCTGACGTATCATCATAAAAAACTATATAATTTTTAAGGAGGATGAATTAAAATGAAAGTGAAAAAACTGATCGCATTAGGACTTTGCGCAGCAATGGTAAGCGGCATGACAGTTTCTCCTGTACTGGCTGCAGAGGACACAGCAGAGGAAGCTGACGCTACAGACGAAACTGCTGAAGACACAACAGAAGAGGCTGATGCAGAAGACGCTGAAGCTACAGAGGAAGATGCTGAGGCTACAGACGATGCAGCAGCAGAAGAAGAGACAACAGAAGACGCTGACGCTGCAGAAGAAGATGCGGAAGCTACAGACGACGCAGCAGCATCTGATGATCCTACCGCACAGTTTGACGGACTGAAAGCAAACGAAGCATATGAATTCCCGATGATGGTTAAATCTTTCCAGTCTACATACTGGGATGCAGCTCAGGAAGGTATGAAGAAAGCTGCTGAAGAACTGGGCGTTACCTATACAGCTCAGGGACCGAACAGCGAGTCTGATATCGCTGACCAGGTTAACATGATCAATACAGCAATCAGCTCCAATCCTGTTGGTTTAGGTCTTGCAGCATGCGATACCTCTTCCGTTCTGGACGCTCTTCAGGAATGCGCTGACAAGGGAATTCCGGTAGTTACCTTCGATACTGGCGTTGACAACGCTCCGGAAGGCTCTGTAGTATGCAACGTTGCTACCGATAACGCACAGGCAGGCGCAGTTGCAGCTGAAAATATGTACAATGCGATCAAAGACGTTATTGCAAATGCAGACGGACAGGTTATCATTGGTGAAGTTAACCAGGATGCAACAGCTCAGAACATCCAGCAGCGTGGCGGCGGATTCATCAACAAGATGATCGAACTGCTTCAGGCAGATGGAAAAACAGTTGCAGTTACAGGTAACGAGTTCTATGTAAACGCAGCAGAAGGCGCTGACGCTACAGAATCTGATGCAGACGTTATCATCCAGGTAGCTGTTCCGGCACAGACAACTGTAGAGCTTTGCTCCACAGAGGCACAGGCAATCCTTTCTCAGGAAAACTGCATCGCAATCTTCGGTTCCAACCAGGTTGCAGCAGAAGGTGTTATCGCAGCAAACTCCAACCTGAACGTACTTGGTTCTGACCCGGCAAACGGCGATGTTGTTGGCGTTGGTTTCGACGCTGGTTCTATCATTAAAGGCGCTGTACAGGATGGTACATTCATCGGTGCTGTTACACAGTCTCCTCTGATGATGGGTTACTATGCAATCTACGCTCTGACAGCAGCAGCTAACGGCCAGGAGCTGGAAGACGTTCCGACAGATGGTTACTGGTATGACGCTACAAACATGGAAGACGAAGAGATCGCTCCGAACCTGTACGACTAATTGAATAGAAAGAATTACAGGGAACATTGAAGAAGCGCAGCTTCTGAGATGGCAGCCGCAAAAACCAGACGAAGAAGGCTGAGCGGCCGCAGATAGAAAATATCCCCAGAGGCAGCTCTGGGGATATTTTCATTACATAAGACATAAATCTGTTCAGTACCGGATGTACTATCGGAAATAATTTTCACATGAATAAAATTCTTCATACTTGATGTATATAGTTTACTTATGTTATGATTATTAAGAAAAGAATCAGGAAAAACACAGCAGACTGCACAATGGTTTACGCTGTGAATATTTTACATATTTAGGAGGTTTTCATAATGGCTACATATTATCTTGCGGTAGATATTGGAGCATCCAGCGGACGTCTGATCCTGGGACATATGGAAAACGGCAAAATGGAACTGGAGGAAGTATATCGTTTTGAAAACGGTATGGTAAAGAAAGATGGAGAGCTTTGCTGGGAGTTCGACCGTCTGTTTAAAGAGATCATCAACGGCTTAAAGAAATGCAAAGAGATCGGCAAGATCCCGGTAAGCATGGGTGTGGATACCTGGGGCGTAGACTTTGTTCTTCTGGATAAAGACGGAAACGTGCTGGGCAATACAGTAGGCTACCGTGACCACAGAACAGAGGGAATGGACGAAGAAGTTTATAAGATCATTTCCCTGGAGGATCTGTATGCGAGAACAGGTATCCAGAAAGCTATCTTCAATACGGTTTATCAGTTGATGGCAGTGAAGAAACAGCATCCGGAATATCTGGAGCAGGCGGAGACCCTTCTTCATGTGCCGGATTACTTCCACTATCTGCTTACAGGAAAGAAAACATGCGAATATACGGAAGCGACTACAGGACAGCTTGTGAATCCCTATACAAAAGACTGGGATTATGAACTGATCGACATGCTCGGATATCCAAGAAAAATCTTCCAGAAGCTGATCATGCCGGGAACAAGCATCGGACACCTTTCCGAAGAAGTTCAGAAGGAAGTGGGCTTTGACCTGGAAGTAGTAGCTCCGGCTACTCATGACACAGGCTCCGCAGTACTGGCAGTTCCGGCTAATGACGACGACTTCATTTATATCAGCTCCGGCACATGGTCGTTAATGGGCCTTGAGAGAGAGACTCCGGACTGTTCCAAAAAGAGCTGTGAAATGAACCTGACAAACGAAGGCGGATACGCAGGACGTTTCCGTTACCTGAAAAACATCATGGGTCTGTGGATGATACAGTCTGTGCGCCATGAGATCAATGATAAATACAGCTTTGCGGAAATCTGCGAAATGGCGGAAGAAGCCAAAGATTTTCCGTCCAGAGTGGACGCCAACGACGAGTGCTTCCTTTCTCCTGACAATATGACGGAGGAGGTAAAGGACTACTGCCGCAGAACAGGACAGAAGGTTCCGGAAACACTGGGAGAGCTGGCGACAGTGATCTATGCCAGCCTTGCTGACTGCTACGCAAAGACGGCTAAGGAACTGGAAGAGATGACAGGAAGAACCTACAGCCGTATTCACGTAGTAGGCGGCGGTTCCAATGCAGGATACTTAAATGAACTGACTGCAAAAGCAACAGGCAAGGAAGTTCACGCAGGTCCTGGAGAGGCTACCGCTATTGGAAATATTACCGCTCAGATGCTGAAAGCAGGAGAATTCAAGACCATCGAGGAAGCAAGAACCACTATCCACGAGTCTTTCGGCATCAAAATTTACAAAGCCTGATCTTTCAGGGGGTGTCATTGACACCATTCTACTGTTTTACACACATATATTCAAAAAACCAGGAGGCTGCTGCGTGCAGCCTCCTGGTTTTTTGTGGCCATAAAATATGAGCTCATTTTCTGGGAAACCGGTTTTTGATATCGCTGATACCTGCAATATAGTTTAAATCCACATCATAAAACTGAGCAAGTTCGATCAGATATTCCAGTGGAATACGTACCTTCCCTTTTTCGTAGTCAGAATATGTTGTCTGTGCGATATGGAGCATAGATGCGATTTTTGTCTGATTTAAGTCATTATCTTCCCTTAACGCACGAATTCTTTGAATATAATTCATTTCTGTATACCTCATGAAACATATTCTATATGAAAGGCTCACAATACATTGACTTTTAACGGATATTCCGTTAAAATATTGGATAAGAATTAACAGAAAATACAGAAAATAACTATAGGAGCGTATATGTCTATTGTAAGTGCTTTATGTCTGGCTTTTTTCATTTTAATGTTTTGCGGAATGGTAATTTTCGATGAGATAGGCGTCTGGTTTTATGAAAATTTTCAGATATTAGTTTTTGCTTTGATAATCGTCTCTATTCTAAAAGCTGTGTATATAGCCTTAAAATGCAGAAAAAAGTGGTATGTAGGCGCTTTGTGCGGAATTGTCGACAGTATCCGCATGATTCCCATGCTGCTTTTGCTGAACTCTGTGTTTACCGGATTTTATCGGTTGCGGCGGGCAAATTTAGTGGATTTTATTGTTGGTTCTGTTTCACTATTCTGCGTCGTCCTGCTTATATTAACTCTAACCTTTGGTTTGGCGGTGCATACGGAGACAACCTGTGCGGAGATTATGAAGAGAAACGATAAGGGATGGCTGGCAGCTTATTTGGGAACTGCTGTTTTCAGCTCCCTGATCCAGATTTTATTGTGTTTTATTTACAGCATATTATAGATAGAAACGATTCTGCCGCTGTGAAAGATTGAGAGAGATAAGATAAATAATACAGTATAAATATATGGAGAAAAGGGACGGAGGTATAGATGGTGAGAACAGGAAAAATTATTCTGAGTGTAGTTGCTGCGGTGATTTTAACAGGCGCGTGCATGAATCAATCTATTTATGCAGAAGAAAAAAGTAGGAATGATATTATTTTTAGCGAAGTTCCGATGGCCGTGTTTTTTGAGGAAGGTACTTCTGAGGAAGAGATTTTAAAAATAAAAGAGAAGATAGAAGAGATGCCGGAAACAAGAAGGGTAGAGTATACATCGGCAGACGAGGCGTGGCAGGAGTTTAAAAATCAATATTTTGCAGGTACTGATTGGACAGAAGCCGATGATAATCCCCTGGCGAATTCGGCGAATCTCTCTGTCTATGTCTATGATGCAGACGACTACAAAAGTCTGATTTCCTATATTGAAGAAATGGACAGAGTTCGGGAGGTTGAGTATTCGGAAGAACTCTTGGAAAATTTATCTGGTATAGAACAGTTTTTCACTGCGGGAAGAGAAACAGATGCTGCGGAAGTAGAAGCAGAGCGTGGAACGGTATATGACGGTTTCTATATTTATGAGTATGAAGCAAATTCGGAGGTACTAAAAAATTTAAAAGCGGGAGAGGAAATCATAACTGTAGATGGTGGGAAAACGGGAAAATATGTAATTTCTGTAAAAGATAACTATGTGCTGGCTGTTGAAGTGCCATCGGAGATTTCAGATGAATTTCAGGAACAAGAAGAAAATCCGTAAAATTCCACGTTTTGGAGCATGTTGACTATTGCACGCTAAGATACAGAGCAAATGAAAAAAGAAGGAGAACAGAAGATGAAGTTAAGAAAATATTTACCGGCATTTATTCTGTTTATGGCATGTGCAGGTGCGGCAACGGTCCATGCCGCCAGCGTTGAAAGTTCCGGCACGACCTGGAATGAGCACGAATACCTGGTGGTAGAGGGAGATTATACCTGGGATGAGGCGAAAAAACTTTGTGAAGAGCAAGGCGGATATCTTGCAGTAATCACGTCCCAGGAAGAGCAGTCCTTTATTCAGGAATTGATAAAAGGCAAGAATAATGAAGGCTTCTGGCTGGGAGCCGAAAACAGTGGCGATATATGGACATGGATCAACGGGGAAGAATTTCAATATCAAAACTGGGATTCAGGAGAACCAAATGGTGACAGCAGCGATATGAAACTGCAGATCTATGAAGAGGATGGAAAGTGGGACGATACCTGGAGCGACGGAGATATCAGCGGAATAAAGGAGCATGGATATATCTGTGAGAAAGATACTTCACAGAACGGGAATGGGGATCAAGGCAAAGAGTCTGTTTCAGGAGAATCTGATACCCAAAAAGAGACTTCATCTGATCTGACAGATGAAAAGGACAATATTGTCGAGTTGGCTGATCTGCATACAATGGATTCATATGAATATGAGATTGTGGATACCTTGCTTACTGACTCTTATGGTGATAAATACAGAGGAAATATTGTTGAATTTGACGGCGGGTATGTTGATGAAGGAGGATACGCTGTTTACGATTTAAACGGACAGTATGGGAAGTTTACCGGAAAGCTTGTGACATCAGAGCGGACGAGGCGTAGTGCTGGCATTAATCTGGCGATATTTGCTGATGGAAAACAGATTTATTCTAAAGCGGAAATAACCAAACAGACACCGATGGAGGAGTTTCAGTTAGATCTGACCGGTGTGGGGAAATTAGAAATAAAAACATCAAGCAATTTGCGCAGGGATGGATGGGCATCAGAGGCGTATGTCTATATTATAGATGGAATAGTTGAGAAACTGGAGGACGATGTAGTTTATCCTGAATATGACAGCTTAAACGATACGTTTCTTATTGATTCTGACGGATTTTCAAATGCCAATACTCTGATGAGAGATTCCTACGGAAATCTTCATAATGGTTATCAGGGATTTGATACATGGCAGGGGGGATATGCAGTTTATAATCTGGATCAGAAATATCTTACCTTTGAAGGCACGATAGTCACAGATGCTTCTGAGGGTTCAGAAGGATCTATGCAGATCCAGATATATCTGGACGACCAGTTGGCCTTTTCCCAGGCAAATATAACGAAACAGACAGAACAGATACCGGTCAGCCTGGACGTAACAGATGTGAAAGTTATGAAAGTTATGACACAGACAGAGGAATGTGATCAATGGCTTTATCTGGTTGACGATATTTTAATGCCCCACACACATACCCCCGGAGAGTGGGAAATTAAACAGGAACTCACCTGTACAGTGAAGGGAATTAAAGTTCAGTATTGTACGGAGTGTAAAGAAGAATGTAATAAAGGTGAGATAGAAGCGTCAGGTCACAAACCTGGCGATTGGGAAGTAAAAGAAGAACCAACCTGCACAAAAGAAGGAACAGAGGTTCAGATCTGTACAGTATGTAAGCAAGAATGTAATACAAGAGAGATAGAAGCCCTAGGACATGAGCCGGGAGAATGGGAGATAAAGCAGGAGGCAACCTGCGCGGAGGAAGGAATCAGGGTTAAATACTGTACCAGATGTAAGGAAGAATGCGAAACAGAAAAGATAGATGTTCTGGAACATACACCGGGAGATGGGTGGGAAACAGAAACAGAGGCGACCTGCAGTGAAGCCGGAGAAGAGGTAAAAAGATGTACGGTCTGCGGAGAGATATGCGAGAAACGTTCCATACCGCAAAAGGATCATGAGGAATCGGAAGAGTGGGAAACTACCATAGAAGCAACCTGCAGCGGAGAAGGGGAAGAAGTTCTGAGATGTAAAAACTGCGGTCTTATATTAGATCACAGAACTATAGAAAAGCAGGATCATGAACCGGGAGAAGCTGTTGAAACAGTTGAGCCCACCTGTACCTCATCGGGAACAAGCGTCGTTTATTGTAAAAATTGCGGCGAAATCCTGGAAACAGCTCCCATACCGGAGAAGGGACATACGTTTGGAAAATGGGTGACAGTGCGCGGAAGTATCTGGAACTCGCCTATGGTGAAAGAACAGATCTGTTCTGTATGTGGTTTTCGGGATTCCGAGAAAAGCTATGTCTGGATCTGGGTAAAACCTGTAGTGATCATTGCAATTCTTGGAGCTGTTATTATATGGATTTTATATACTCAAATGGTGAAAGCCGGTTTGGAGCCGAAAAAGGAAAATATAAAGAAATTATTTGAAAAAAAGAAAGCGGATCTGAAGGAGCGTCTGAACAGATCAGATAACGATGATGAAATTAAAAAGTAAAATATTATTAGGTGTGTTGATAACAGGCGGGATCTTTCTATATGGGAGAGCTGCAAAAGCAGATGAAATACTGAATGAACAAGGCTATATGAGAGTAGAGAAGCTGGCGATAACTTACAGTGCGGAAGGAGGAATGGTTCAGACAACAAAATATGAATGTGTGGAAGACGAAAACCGGATTACCGGTACAGAATATGACCAGAACGGAAAACCGGACGGCAGGGGCACAGACTACTTTTACGATGAAAACTGGAAACTGATCCGCAGGATTAATTATGAGAATAGTTCAGAAACAAGCCCGGATGGGGGGGGAACAGCAGAATCCAAATATATTTATGACGATGCAGGAAATTGTATACGGGCGATAGAAAACGACAGAACAGGAAAGAAAGCGGAATTCAGATACAAATATGATGAGGACGGAAACTGTGTACAGGCTTCCTATATGGACAATAACGGAAAAGAGAAAGTTTCCTGGAAATCAGAATATATGTCCGACAAAGAAGGTAAGAAATGCAGGATCATGTATTTTGATGAAAATGGAGAAGTAAATTCATATGGAGAAAATACATATGATTTTATGGGAAATATATTGCATAGCGTCAGCTATGACATGAACGGAGATATCAATCTGGAATACGGGTATACATACGAATATGATAAAGAAGGAAGGATAGTTCGTTCAGTTTATTATGAGAGTGGAAAAGAGGATTCTGCTGTCGAATATGTATACGACGATAATGGAAACTGTATCCTGGAAACACAAAAAGACGCGGACGGGAAGCCTGTACAGATTTTCGTATATAAATATGAGAAAATCCAGCAGGAGTAATTGCCGGTTCAGAGGATTTGATTTCCTGATAAAAAATACATCTTAATAGTTAGAAAGAAGGAGAGAAGGTTATGAAAAAAAGGAGAAAAATCGAAATTTTTAAATATTTGGTAGTCATTGGAGCCATAGCCCTGGGCGTACAGGATACTGTAGCCGTAAAAGCATTCAGTCCATTAAATGATCAGGGATATATGGTAACAGAATCCATGTCTTTTTCATATGACCAGGGAAAGTGGAGATATCAAGGTGCAGGAAATTATGTATATAATGCAGAAAATAACAGCATTGTTTATAAAAGCCAGGACGGATCAGCACATGAAATGACCTATTTTTATGATGAAGACTGGAATATGGTCAGAGAAACATGGTTAAGCTACGAAGACGGTGAAAAGGATGGATGGGAGTTTTTTTATGACAAAAATGGCAATAAAATAAAGGACATCTATTATAGCCCCGGAGAAGAGCCAAATGAAAATCAGTATATATACGATGAGAATGGGAATGTCCTTCAAGAGTTAATGTACAATGCATCCGGGAATTTGTCGCTTAATTGGAAATATGAATATGAAATACAGGAGGATGTAACGCGGGTAAAAGAGACTTGGTATGATGGGAACGGTCAGACTATGGGACATAGTGAATCTGAGATTACCTATGATTCATATGGGAACGAAATATCCAGGGTGGATTATGATGAGAATGGAGAGATAGATGCGGATATAAAAAATGAATATACCTATGACGAAGAAGGAAGAATCATAAAAAAAATAGAACATGACAATTTATCGGATACGGATAGTATGGTACAGATATTTGTATATGATAATAATGGAAATAATACACGAAGCTTTTTGTATATGGATGATTTTGAGGAAAAGTATGAATTTGTTTACAAATATGAGAAATTCGAACATTAATTACAAATTTTCGATATTGGCAACAGCAAATTAATACATAAATCTGTGGAATTATTATCAGAAGGGAGAAAGCGTTATGTTTAAAAAAGAAAAACTTATCAGAATGTGTGTAGGTGCCTGTGTATGCTTTGGATGTATCTTGCTGAGCGGATGCGGACAAAAATCTGATATTGAAAAACTGGTGGGCGAATGGGAAATGGTAGAGCCAGACGGATATATGTTTCTTGGAGACGAAATAGAATTTTATGAACCAAATGAAAAAGACGGCACGATAGGAAGTCTGGAATATACATATGATGATGGAACATCAAGAAGTGGCGAATATAATTATCACGAATCTTCAAAAAAAATTGAGTTGGCTATGTTTGATGAAACAGGATCACTGAATGATTATGCAAGGCATTTTACATTCTCTGTAGAGTTTGACGGCAATACAATGACCTTTACAGATGAGGATTCTACATACATATATGAAAGAATGGATTAATTATAAAAGTAGTATGTAATAGTGAAAAATGAAGGTGAAAAGTTGTCAGAGAGGCTTTTCACCTTTAACGTTTCCGTGTATTATAAATGTATACATATTTTATCAGATAATACATTGGGAGGAAGGGAAATATATGAAACGATTGATTGTTTAATAAATACGGGAGGTGATACGGAAAATTGAGGTCCTGAAATATGGGTTTATTGAAAATCAGAATATTTCAGAAGAATAAAGTATGATTATATCCAGACTAAATAGCTGATATCACCCCTATGGAAGATAAAATGGATACAGAGATTAAAGCGGACATTATATATATGATATGAAATAATTGGATAGAAAGGATGTAGAAGCGTATGAAAAAGCAATGGTGCGCAGCAATGTCTATAATTTCAGCGGCAGTTTTAATAACAGGATTTTTCCCGGAGGCGGCAGTTTCACAAGATTTATGCAGAATTCAGCAGGTCTCAGCAGCATCCATCCAAGATAATCAAGCAGCGAATTTATCTAATGGCGATGACATGGGAAGTGCTGAAACAGAAGAGACTTCCGCACCACAGAATCAGACAGAACCGGTGGAGATTGTAGCTTCTGTAAAAAATCTGGCTTATATGGGAAACAGAATCTATCCACTGACGGCAGGCAGGGACTCGGGTAATAATCTTGGCGTTTCCTCTGTAGGTCAGACAGGTATTCTATATGCTGCGGAACTGGATATGGATGAAGATGGGAACAAGGAAATACTGGCTGTGACGTATGAAAACAGTAGTCAGATTGCAGGAGAAAATACGATTCATCTGTCAATATTGAAACAAAGCGACGGTAATTGGAATGTACTTACAGAAACAGAGGTATTAGGAACCAAATATGGGGATACATTATACGACGTGAGCTTTATGAAGGACAGTTCTATTTATTATGAAGGATCTGTATTTCTGCGGAAATATAACGGAAAATATGAAATATTTTATGAATACTATGGAGAAGGAATGTTTGCTACAGGGCAGACATGGTTTATGAGAGGTTTCCGTTTTGAGAACAATACGCTTTCTGTAATTCCTGAGACGGAGAATATTTTTTATGAAGGCTCTCCGATTACGATGCTTTGGGATGAGACTTACGATGATATAGACGCCGGAACATATGAGGGAATGCTTAATAACTACTGTTCATTAGGATTTCAGAGACCAAATATAAGTTTTGAACATATGACTATGAACCAGAATCAAAATCTTTATCTTATGCTCCGTTTGATTCTGGGCAGCGATTCTTCAAAGGAGGAGGTAGCCGCCCTGGTATCGAATGGAGGAACACTGGATACTCTGTGGTATGACATTCAGGATTATAGTGAAGCTATGCCGGAAGATATAATGGAATTTCCTGGGCAGCAGTCCACCCCTGCCGCCCAGGAACAGCCCCAGGCAGCGGGGACGGCCTCCTCGGAATACATCATTCCGGATTCCAATACCCGCTATCTGAGCGACTCCGAAGCGGCTGCTCTGGGTGCGGAGAAGCTTCAACTGGCTATTAATGAGATTTACGCCCGTCACGGCAGGGTTTTTACAAATGCCGACAACAGCGCATATTTTAGCTCCAAGAGCTGGTATCAGCCGGTTCAGGGAAAGACGGACGCGCAGATTGAAGCGGAATTTAACGAATATGAAAAGGCAAACGTGGATCTGATGAACAAATATAGATAAAAAACAATCTGGATTGTGCCGGGAGTCAGCGCATTGCCTTATACTCCCGGCATAATTCATGATAAAGCTTCAGGGAATCCCAGTACTCGGTGATGGGAGTGAGGACTGCTTTCAGGCGGACAGGTTCCAGGTTTTGTTCCTGAAAGAAAGCCAGAAAGCGGTCTGTCTGTTCCTCGGTAAAGTTTCTCATCACCATCATCTCATCCCGGAAATTTCCTCCCAGGTTAAAGCGGGGATCAGGAGAGAAGCCGGAAATGCCAAAGAGATAGCCCAGAGGGTGGAGGAACTCCGGCGCTTCCACTTTGCGGATGGAAACGCCGGATCTTCTGAGATACCGCTGGATCATGCGGTGGCGGTCGTCTCCTGTAAAATTATAGAGAAGGATCTGAGGTTCTGTATTCATATTATGCTCCTTTGCCCCTCCCGCCTGGGAGGGGAATATTTTTTTATTATCCCAAAATCCATCATTTGTTCTGACAGTTATGAAGTCTTTTGGAGTCTGCTGTTTTTTGTATACTGACGCTATGTCTTTTCCTCCTACAAAAACTGTTTCCGGTATTCTGTAGGAGTTACATGGAATTTCTTCTGGAAAAGAGCGGAAAATTCCTCAACGTTCCGGAAACCGCAGTTTTCGGCTATCTGATAAATGTTCAGATCAGGATTGGACAGAAGCTTTAAAGCCTGATCCAGCCGGAGGTCCCATACATAACTCATAAAATCCCGGCCGGTATACTTTTTCAGATGTTCGTCCATCTGAGCAGCGGTAATACCGAAATGTCCGGCGATTTTTTCCGCGTCTGTATTCAGCCCCCGTTCCTGAAGATACTGCAGAATATGATAGGTATACTCATCGCTTCCGTAGTAACTGAATTCTTTTTCACGGACAAGATAAGTGAACAGAAGCAGCAGCGTGGCTTCCAACTGGAAACTCTGGTGGAAATTGTTGCCGGCGTATTCCTGGATCAGAGCAGTCAGCATGGACTGGGCCTGAACACGGTGTCCGAGAGAAAAGAAAATATAATTTTTTCCGCTGTTTTCTTCTCTGAAGAAGTCTGAGATCAGATTTCTGTCCTTATAAAACTCCGCCAGAGTCTGCTGAAAGATTTCCTGTTTGAGACAGAAATTGATCAGCAGAGTATCTTTCTGCTGGAAACGCAGCTCGTGTACGGCTCTTGTATTAAGGAATATGAGATCGCCGGGAGCCATATAAATTTCATTTCCATCGACCACGTTTATAAGGGATCCGCTGCAAAGATAGTTTAACTCAAAGTAGCTGTGCGTATGCCCAGGAAAGTCTTCCGTAACCTGGTGGGCGAGGATAAAGAAATTCTCGTCCGGAGGGAGCTCCTGGAACACCTGATGAAGATTTTTCAGGTTGTACAGATTGTGGGTAAGCTGCTGGCTGTACTGAAGCAGTTTTTCAGGAGCTACAATATCGCGTCCATGGGCAGCGGCGGAAGCCGACACCGTACCGAGAGGAAGAAATACCTGACTGTCGTAGGAAGGTCTGGTGACATATGGGCTGCGGTATTTTTTCTGTGCCGGAATCCTTATCTGGACTTCTGTTCCCTGACCGGGCTGGCTGGAGTAGGTCAGACCGTAACCCTGGCCATAGAGGATCTCAAGCCTCCGGTGGGTATTGTAAACGGCGATATTTGTTCCGCCTGAACTGCTGCTGCCGGAACCGGAAATAATAGACGGCAGCTTTTCGGGAGGAATTCCAACCCCGTCGTCAGAGATCAGAAGAACAATGTCGTTATTTTCCAGCCATCCCGTCAGTACAATGGTGCCGGATTTGCTGTCCTTTTCCAGGATCCCGTGGAGAATGGCATTTTCGATCACAGGCTGAAGCGTCAGCTTGGGAATCTGGTATTCTGTCAGTTCATCCGGAATATCGGATACAAAAGTGATCCTGTCATGAAACCGCATGTTCTGAAGTTCTACATAGATGGATACATGCTCCTCTTCCCTGCCGATGGTCGTGATGCTTTCCTTCCGGCTCAGCGTCAGTTTATAAAATTTGGAAAGATTCTGTACGGCGGCGGAAACCTCTGAATTTCTTCCCTGGAGAGCAAGCCAGTTGATCATGTCCATAGTGTTGTAAAGAAAATGAGGATTGATCTGTGCCTGAAGGGAATTGAACTCGGCAATGCGGAGTTCCTCCGCCGCTTTAAGCTGTTCTTCCAGAAGAGCCGTCATTTTCCGCGTCATATAGTTATAAGTGTCGATCAGATCGCCTACCTCGTCGTGATACTCGGGACTGTCCATAGGCACCAGAGTGCCTTCTCTGACTTTGCTCATCTGATGGATGACAGAGGAGATACGGTTCGTGATGGAATGGGACAGAAAATGGGCGACAACAGACGCCAGAGCCAGCACGCCGAGATACATCAGGATATATTCCAGCATCAGGATATTGCTTCTGGCGATCAGAGGTTCCGCCGGAAGAACGGTGACCATAAACCATCCGGGCTGCTGGATGCTGTAAAATCCCGCGTAAACTGTTTTGTTCAGGATCTCGCGTTCCATAAAATTGTTGGAAGACATAAAGGAATCGCGGATCGTGTCATAATCCAGCCAGTAGATTCCGGCAAGGGCGTCGTCTGAGGAAGCTACCATGGAGTTCCTTTCATTTGTAATATAGGAAACACTGCCCTCCTGGGTCAGATTGTCCTTCAGGATCTCGGCAATGTGATCCGAAGAAAAATAAACGGCAATATATGCCTGATAGGAATTCTGCTGATAATAAAAGGTTGTGGAAGTGATGTAGGCCATATCGCCGTAGGTTCTTTGTTCACGGTCGCCAAGATAAAAGGACGGACAGAAAAGCTCGGATCTGCCGGTACCCTGGAAGATCCCATACCAGTATGTTCCTTTGGCTTTGCTCATGAGAGAAAAATAGCCGCAGGTAAGCTCATCTTCAAAAAGCTGGACAGAATCCATAGGAAAATCCATATAAATCTGAAGTCCGGTGATCTGCCGCCCGTCTATGAGAGACTGCACCGCATTATGAAATTCGTAGGTCTCCGTATTGTTAAGAAGCAGGGAGGACGGAGAGTTGACCGGCTGATGAAAGATCTTCTGAAAAAAAGGAAGATCCGTGATTTCCGTATATGCGTCCAGGATCTGCTGTACTTCCTCTTCGATAAGGGGAGCTGTTTTGGCGGAAGCATCCTGCTCCCGGCGGATCGTGTCGGCGATCACCATATCATAGAGCCTGCTGTAAAAAAAGATCCCTACCGTAAGCACAGGAATGGTGACGGCAATTACCAGGACGATGGTAAACTTTGATTGAAGGCTCATATCACCGTAGGAATGGCGTATTTTCTGAAAAACACTTCTCATTGTAAATTTTTCTCCCTGTATTCTGAAGGCGAAAGGCCGCTGTATTTTTTGAAGCTTTTTCCGAAATAATTTCCGTCGCTGTAACCGACTCTGGAAGAGATGTCGGAAATCTTGTAGCGGGAATCCTGGAGAAGCTGTTTTGCTTTTTCCATACGATATTCCGTTATATACTGATTCAGCGTCTGGCCTGTCTCGTTCTTAAAAAAGGTGCAGACATAGGAGGCGGAAAGAAACACATGGGCGCTGATATCCTTAACGGACAGAGTTTCATTCATATAATTCTGGCCGATATATTTTTTGATCAGAAAAATCGTGGGATTTTTCTGAGAATTATTTGCCGCGTCCCGGAAGAACGCCTCTGTCTTTTCCGCAAGAGTATCATGCAGCTCGGAAAACGTAAAACACCGGGCAATGGTTTCCGCAATGCTCTCCGGATTTTTTGAACCTGGAATCTGCTGCTGGTTTCTGGCGCTTTCCAGACAGAGAAAAAGCCGGTAGTACAGATCCTTGACCGGATTCTGCAGAAAGCGGCGGCTGTTCAGGAAAATAGATGCCAGATGATCCAGAATGGATCTGGCTTCATCTTCATTTCCGGAAGAAAGCGCCTCTGAAAAAGAATCTTCAGGAGACGGCATGGAGAGCGCGGCGCCGGAAGCTGTTTTTTCCATCGCTTCAGAGGTGAGCATTGTATCCGCCGGGAAAAAGAAACTGCTCTGGAGCAGGATCACAGCGGAAGCGTAAGACTGGTACGCCCGGGAGATTCCGCAGACAGTATCTCCGGCGGCTATGGAAAACTTTATAAAAGGCGCAAAGCGGGAACACAGAAAATCGCCTACAGACCCGATGGTATGCGCGGAAGGAGCGGTCTGTCCAAAGAGAAAATACACCAGGTACTGCCGTTTCTTTTCTGTGTAGATACAGTCCATGTGAAGATGGGAGACAAAATGCCGGAAATCATCAAAAAATTCCGGGAAAGAGGGTGTCTCCGGATGAATGAAATCATCCATTTTGACGATCACAGAAGTAAAATAAGTGGATGAATTCATAGTCAGCTTCAGCTCCGAAACCAGCGTGTCCAGAGAACTGCTGTCCGGATTATAAGGAACAGTCAGAAGGAGGGCAAGCTGGGAGGCTGTTTCCATAGATTTCATGGTTTCGCCCCGGTGGGAATGAAGCTTCTGCATATAAAGGTTTCTGGCCTCCAGAACGGCGTCGCGGATCTCTGAGGGAACAAGAGGTTTTTCTATATAGTTTACGGCTTTCAGCTTGATAGCCGCTTTCAGATATTCTTTGTCTGAGTACCCGCTCATGAAAATCGGCACAGAGTCCGGCAGGATTTTTTCCAGACGTTCCAGCATAGTGATGCCGTCCATACGGGGCATACGGACGTCGCACAGGATAATCTCCGGTCTGTGGATACGGGCTGCTTCCAGCCCGTGGACGCCGTCGTCAGCCTGAAGAACCTCGTCAATCCCAAGAGATTTCCAGTCAAGAGAGGAGATCACACCGGTACGTGTAAGCTCTTCGTCGTCTACAATCAACAGTTTCATAACGGCCTCCTTTTACTAAATACAGTGAACTTGTTCTTTATGATCCCGGGTGTCAGCGCTCCCGGATTTTTTTCAGTATATGACGGCAGATTTCTCCGGCACAGGGTTTTTGGACCTCGTTAAACAGACGGTTTACCCTGTCCCGGTCCGCTTTCCAGCAGTCGTTTTCCGGGATCAGACAATCCAGAAATTCCTTCATGGTTCCAGGTCTGGGACCGGGAGTCACTTCATCGTAATCAAAATTCATTCCTCTTCCCGCAAGATACTCTTCCCTGTCATAGGGAAGAAAAACGATGGGATTTCCGGTAAGCAGATAATCGATATAGATACTGGAGTAATCTGTGATCAGGCAGTCGAAGATATCAAGGATACCTGTAACATCTCCGGCCTCATCTTCTCCAAGAAAGCGTATGCGGCTGCCGAGGAAAGGACGGGCGGAAGCCCGCTCCGCAATATGCGTTCTGATAAAAAGAAGCATATTCTTTTCTTCCAGATACTTTTCCAGAAGTTTCTGGTCAAAATCCGGAAAAGGAAAAAGACGTACGCTTCCCTGATCGCGGAAGGTAGGCGCGTAAAGAATAACGCGGCTGTATTCCGGCAGATCCGGGTATATTTTATCAAGAAGCTTTTTTCTGTTCTTTCTGCGGAAAATGTTATCGTTTCTGGGCTGTCCCCAGACTTTTATCCGGTTTTCCGGAACATGGAAACTCTCGGCCATAAGAGGAACAAGGGACCGGGAGGTAGTTAATATGCAGGTGTAATTTTCTGAAAAAATTTTCCGGAAATACAGCCGGGAGGACTTCTTCAGATTGGGGTCCAAAAGGGCGATCTTTTTCAGCGGTACGCCATGCCACAGATTAACGATCATCCTGTTTCTGGAAAGACCGGTACCATAGACAGGAAGACCTGCGGAAGTAAACCACACGCCTGCGGAAAGCGCCCTGCGGATACCTGAGCTCGATTTCGTTTCAAAAAAATACTGGGCCCCGAATTTCTCAGACAGTCTTTGACGGAGCTGATTGTCGTTTATTACAAAGAGCGGAGTGACTTCAGGCACATGCTCCTTTACATATTCAAAAAGATACTGTGAATTATAGTTATAATGGCTGTTGTCCGTGGAGGAGAACACCCATACATAGGGATCCGGACGGCTTCCTCCCAGATGGGAGAGGATTTCTCCGGCGATCAGAGTCTTTGCTTTTCCCATTACGGTTTTTCCTTTCTCCTTTCAGAGCTTCAGCGGTATTTCCATATTCCATGCAGAGCATAGGAAATGAAAAAAACAGCGCTTGTTATGGGGGAATATCCCATATACCGGTAAACGCGGTAAGTCATGGCTGCGGACTTCCGTTTATTCCTGGATTTTCCGCCCTGGCTCAAGCGGTATTTCAGATAGGGCTTGTTGATCCCTGCCGCGGGACCGTATTCCTTCAGGATCTTCAGCCAGGTAAGATAGTCTTCGTGGCTGTCGTCATGCTCCATGGGATATGCAAGTGCGGCTTCTTTTTTAAGCAGCACAGAAGAACAGTTAATGCTGTTGTGTTTCAGCAGATCTCTGTAGGAAACAGTGCTGCCTACAGGAATATATTTCCCGGTGGAGGTTCCGTCCGGATTCATAAGTTCCCGCCCAGTGGAGCAGAGCACCCGCCGGGTGCGCTCCATGACCTCAAGCTGTTCTGTCAGCTTTCCGGCTTCCCACCAGTCGTCCGCGTCAAGAAAAGCGATATATTTTCCGGACGCTTTCTGAACGCCCAGATTGCGGGAAGCGGCTGCCCCTTTATTATATGGATTTCTGATATAGTGAAAATTTTCTTTGTTTTCGTAGGGAGCAAGAACCTCCCCGGTACGGTCTGTAGAGCAGTCGTCAATGACGAGAAGCTCCAGAGGGACTTCCTGGCAGAACACAGAATCTACGGCCTGGCGGATAAAATCCGCTCCATTGTATACCGGCATAATGACAGATACCAGAGGATAAGTCATGATAAGCTCCTTTCATGCTGTTATATGGATGATATAGTCTGGCGGATCAGTTCCTCCGTCATGGCGGCGGACTCTGCGTTGGCCCTTTCGTAATCCACGGAGAGCGCAGCCGCTTTTCCCCGGGCAAAAAGTTCCATTCCCTCAAGAAGCCCTTCGGCAGAGTTTTTCAGAAGGACTCCTCCATGCTCTGAGAGAAAACCGTGGGGACCGCTGACATCGCAGGCCATAACAGGCACTCCCAGGGTGTCGGCTTCCAGCATGACCAGTCCCTGGCCCTCGTAGCAGGACGAAAGCAGGAAAAGACTGCATTTTTTCAGAACAGGCATTGGATTGCTCATGGAACGGATCAATATGATATGATCCGAGGCGGAACAGGAACGGGCATGCCTGACCGTATCCTCATAAAGCTCTCCGCTGCCGCCGATGATGATCAGCCATGTTCCGCGGTGAGATTTCCAGTATTTGTCAAAAGCGTCTATCAGCCGCATATGGCCTTTTTCCGGAGAAAAACGTCCGATGCTGATAAATTTCGTGTCGCCGCTGTCAAGAACAGCGCGCAGTTCCTCAAGAGAATGATCCGATAATGTGTTTTCATCAAAAGAGAGTTCTTCCTCAGCCCGCCGGAGAACGCTTTTATAGTCGTGACAGTTGCTGATCACAGAAACGCGGCCGGATCCTTCGCCGCTTATTTCTGCAACAGACGGGACGATATCCCTGCTGACAGACACGATGCGGTCGTAAGTACGGTAAGCTTCCCGGAGGAGATACGGATTCTGGTTCCCCCGGGTCCTGATCTCCCGGACCATATCGTTGTGGACCCAGATGATCTTCGGACATGGAGCTTCTTCAAACAGAGAAGTAATATAGGCTTCATATCCGTTGTAATGGATCACAAGAGAAAATTCTGTTCCGCCGAAATGCTTTTTCCATTCCCTTTGGTAAGCCCGGTGAATACGGCGCCGGACAGCTTCTGATCCGGATCCTTTCATGAAGCTCATCAGGGCTGCTGCTGTGAGGAGATCCATGTTCATCTCGCTTCCCAGAGGATAGATTCCCATTTCCGGAGGGATTTTATCCAGAATTTCCTGATGTTCCTTTGTATACAGAGTACGGAAAGAGAGAAAATAATTATATTTTAAAAGATCCATTTCCGTCAGAAGAGAACACAGAGCGGTGGTAATACCGTTCTGGGCCAGATCGCCGCCGTAAATAAGAACGTTATGCTTTCCGTTTCCGGTGTATTTTTTTGTCCGGCAGCAGTTTTCGCCAAGAAATACATGACGGCATATTTTTTCAGTGCCGTGTCCGTCCTCGTAGGTGGCGTAGCGCTTAAGAAACTCTTCATCAGGAACGCCGCCCTCTCTGTGAACAAAAGGGATCACCTGACGGGGATCTTCTGTGTACAGGAAAGGATAAGATCCGATATCTTCATACATTCCCCGGCCGCTTTCATACTCCTTCCGGTCGTAGGCAAACAGGATGATTTTTTTGCCTGCATTGGCAAAGTCGTAAAATACGCTGGAATAATCTGTGATCAGAGTATCGCACAGACTGAGCCCTTCATAAGTGTCCCACTGGGCGGGAAAGGAACGGATATGGCGGTAGCCTTCAAAAGTCTCGCTTCCGTGGAGAAACGGGTGAAGCTTCACCAGAAGGACCTCTCCGTCGCGGAGCTCGCTGTCCCAGAGCCGGAGATGGCCGGACAGCGTATCCATATAATCCTGACGGTCCACGTTTCCGATCAGGCCCCGGAAGGTAGGAAGATAAGTGATCAGCCGCTTGCCTTTCAGTCCTGCTTTTTCAAGAAGGCTTTCATCAGGAGAGCCGCGGAATATATCGTTTCTGGGATATCCCTCCCGGAGTACAGTGCCCCGGTAAAGACTGGAGAGCATATAGGCGCCGGACATTTTTTCTTCCATAAAAGAATTGGGAAATATAAGATAATCAGAATCCAGAAGATTCCGCAGGACGTTCCCCATGCTGACAGCTTCCGGGCGGTTGTCCCGGCCCATTTTCTTCAGGGGCGTTCCATGCCAGGTGTTCAGATAGATCTGCCCTTCTTTTTTTATGAAGCGTCCCGGAAAAGTGGTGTCGTTTACCAGATAACCTGCCTGACTTAAGGCGCGGTAATAGGATAGGGAACCGGTACGGACAATCCGTGATACTTTCAGAGAATTCTGCCGGAGCTTTTCGCCGATCTCTTTTGAAGCGTCCCGGTGTACGGACAGAACCAGGGAAAAATTCCGGTAGGAGTCTTTCTGAAGCTCCTTGAGTATTGCCAGGATATTGCTTTCCAGGGCCTTTCCGCTTCTGGACTCCAGAAGGATCATCTCCGGATCCAGTCTGGTTCTTTCATAAAAGCTATTATAAAAAGGATACCACGCTCCGCTGCGCAGTTTCCTTTTAACTTTATCTATAAAACGCATTTATCAAAATCCCTTCAATTTCCAATATATTTACTATAACAAATGCCATTTCTGGTGTCAATGTTCACCATAGTTTTGTGCAAATAACTGAAAAATATTTTACCCCGATTCCAAAAATATTCCCATTTTTTTAAAAAATCACTAATGCTAAAATGGAATCGAATTAAAAAGAGATCATAAAAAGGGAGGAGAAAGAGCCGTGTCTGAATATGTTCTTGAGTTAAAAGGCATTACGAAGATTTTCCCGGGCGTTAAGGCGCTGAACAACGTGCAGTTCCAGTTGAAACCCGGTGAAGTTCATGCGCTTATGGGCGAAAACGGCGCCGGTAAATCTACCTTCATCAAAGTTATTACCGGTGTACATAAGGCGGAAGAAGGCGAAATGTTCTTAAACGGAAAGAAAGTGGACTTCAAAGGACCGAAGGATGCCCAGGCGGCAGGTATCGCAGCCGTTTATCAGCATCCCACTTCATATCCGCATCTGACCGTGGCGGAAAACATTTTCATGGGCCACGAGATCATCAAAAACAAAATGATCCAGTGGAAGGCTATGAACGCAGAGGCAAACAAGCTCCTGCAGCAGCTTGACGCAGACTTCGACGCCACAGATGAGATGGGTACGCTGAGCGTGGCTCAGCAGCAGATGGTAGAGATTGCCAAGGCAATGTCCACCAACGCCAAGATCATCATCCTGGATGAGCCTACGGCGGCACTGACGAAATCTGAATCCGAGAAGCTCTATACACTTGTCGATAAATTAAAGGAAGAAGGCGTATCCATTATCTTCATTTCCCACCGTTTTGAGGATATGTACCGTCTGGCTTCCCGCGTGACCGTATTCCGTGATTCCCAGTACATCGGAACTTATGACGTAAACGGGATCACCAATGCGGACCTGATCAAAGCAATGGTCGGACGTGAGATCAACGACCTGTTCCCGAAGCCGGAGGTAAAACTGGGCCAGGAAATGCTGAGAGTGGAGAATCTGTCCAGAACCGGTTTCTTCAAGGATGTGTCCTTCAGCGTAAGAGCCGGAGAGATCGTAGGTCTTACTGGTCTGGTAGGCGCCGGACGTACAGAGACTGTGGAGGCGATCTGCGGCATCACTCATCCGGATTCCGGAAAGGTATATCTGGAAGGAAAAGAAATACATATTAAACGCCCCTCCGACGCAATGGAAAAAGGAATCATCCTGCTTCCGGAAGACCGTCAGAAAGAGGGTCTGATCATGAGCTGGGGACTTGGAAGAAACGTAACGCTTCCTACCATCAGCAAATACGCGAAGCATGGGATCAATGATGAGAAGACAGAGAGAGATCTGGCGAAAAAGCTTCTGGAGGAGGTAGACACCAAGGCAGTGGATATCTTCCAGCCGGCAAGTTCTCTTTCCGGCGGCAACCAGCAGAAAGTTGTAGTTGCCAAGGCACTCAGCCAGGAGATGAAGGTCGTTATCATGGACGAGCCCACCAAGGGCGTGGACGTAGGTGCCAAAGCGGAGATCTACGCGATCATGGGAGATCTGGCAAAGAGAGGATACGCCATCATCCTGATCTCTTCGGAGATGCCTGAGATCCTGGGCATGTCAGACCGTATCGTTGTTATGTGCAATGGAAGAAAGACCGGCGAGCTGAACCGTGACGAGGCTACTCAGGAAAGAATCCTTGAGCTTGCCATGGAGAAAGGAACCGGAAAGGGGGCTGAAAAATGAAACAGAAATCACTTATGAAAAGAATTACAGGCTCTCGTGAAGCCCTGCTTGCGATTGTCCTGATCGTGCTTTTTGTGATCGTTACAGCGATCAGCCCATCATTCCTGACGCCAAAGTCACTGATGGATATGCTGAAAAACAATGCGGTAATGATGGTCATGGCGCTTGGTATGCTCTGCGTCATGCTGGTAGGCGGAATTGATATTTCCATCATGTCTACTCTGGCTTTATCCGGTATGTCTATCGGAATGATGCTGAAATACGATGTGATCGCGAACCCGGTTCTGGCGTTTGTTATCGCCATTGCCATTGGTATTGTCTGCGGATTTGTAGTAGGTCTGGTGATCTCAAGAGCAGACGTGCCGCCGATCATCGCTACCATGGGCTTTATGTATATTTATCGTGCAATGGGTTATCTTGTTTCCAACGGCGGCGAGTGGGCCAGCGCGGCAGCTCTGGGAAGCTTCAAGAATTTTGCCACCAGCAAGTTTTTAGGAATCAACTGTGTGATCTGGGTGATCATTGTCTGCTACGCTTTCTTCTTCTGGTTTATGAAATGGACCAGGACCGGACGTAAGATCTACGCGGTAGGAAGCAACGCGGAGGCGGCTGAAGTTTCCGGTATTAACGTAAAAAATACGAAACTTCTTGTTTATACGATCATGGGTCTTCTTTCCGGCTTGGGCGGAGCCCTTCAGGTTTCCGTTTATGCATCGGCCATGCCTGACATGCAGTACGGCGGAGAGATGGATGTTATCGCAGCCTGTGTAATCGGCGGCGTCAGCATGAACGGCGGACGGGGAACTGTTCTGGGAGCCCTTCTTGGTTCTCTGATCCTTGCGACTATCGCGAGAGCGCTTCCGCTGATCCCGTTCTTCAACCAGCTCTGGCTGAATACGATCAAGGGCCTGATCATTCTTGCAGTTGTTATCATTAACATTGTTCTGCAGCGTGCTGCTGACAGAAACGCACTGAAAGGAAGGGAGATGTAATCATGGCTGGAAAATCTGGAAGAAGTATTAACAATGTGCCAGAAAGTTCGGTAAAGCGGATGATCTTCTCCTGGGAAGGAATTCTGGTTCTGATCTTTATTGCCGTAAATATTTTCTGCGCAATATTCTCAGAGTTTTATAACCTGAACAGTCTGCTCCGTCAGATGCCGGTTTATCTGGCAGAGGTATTCCTGATGCTGACAATGGCATATATCCTGGTGCTGGGCGAGATTGATATCTCTGTAGGCTCTATCGTCTGCCTTTCCGCTACCATGTGCTGTATTGTCTGCAATTCCAACGCGCCGTTTATCGTAGTCGTACTGACTGCGCTGATCGTAGGAACCATATGCGGAGCCATCAACGGATTCATCCTTACGAGATTTCAGGAGCTTCCTCCTATGATCGTAACTCTGGCAACACAGATCATCTTCCGTGGTATTGCCGAGATCGTTCTGGGAGACGGAGGAAGTATTTCCGTTACAAATACGGACGGTTTCCGTCTGATCGGCGGAAAAGTGGGACAGGTTCCCTACATCCTTTTCCTGGTGCTGATCCTTGCAGTGATCTTTGCCGTTATTCTTGGAAAGAGCACTTTCGGAAGAAGAGTATACGCTATCGGTACAAACCGTCTTACTGCATACTATTCCGGTATTCATGTACAGAAGATCCGTATGATCATTTACACAGTGATGGGAACTATTTCCGGACTGTGCGCCCTGTTCCTGGTGTCCTCCTCCTACGGAGCAAATACCACGACAGGAAACGGATTTGAAATGGACGCCATCGCTATGGCAGTATTCGGCGGCATTTCTTCTACAGGCGGTAAAGGAAATCTTGCCGGCGGTGTGATCTCCGCGTTTATCATCGTATGTCTGCGTGTTGGTCTTGGACAGAAGAACGTAAACGCTCAGGTAATCCTTCTTATCATCGGCGTTCTGCTTGTTGCGGCGGTTGCCCTGCCGAACATCGTAGGACAGGTAAAGAGAGCCGTACAGGTAAAGAACAAATAATTTTCCGGTATTTCCGGCACAGAGGTTTTCTGCGCGGACAGAGAAATATCTGAAATGGAAGAAGCAGGTAGCTGCGCTTCTGAAAAGGAGGCGCAGTTGCAAATAAAAACTATATTATCCAAGGGAGGAAAAAAAATGAACAAAAAAATTATTAGCGCACTTCTTTGTGGAACCATGATTCTTGGCGCTGCAAGCCCTGTATTCGCAGCAGGCGTAGGCGACGGACAGAAGATCGCCCTGGTTGGAAAATCAGCAGGAAACGCTTTCTTCGAGATCGCGGCAGCTTCTTTCCAGGAGACTGTTGAAGCCGAAGGCGGAGAGGTAGAGGTTGTATATCCGGAAACCGCAACTGCAGACGCTCAGATCAAGGTTCTTGACAACCTGATCTCTCAGGACTTTGACGCGATCTGCATCGCAGCAAACGATGTAAACGCTCTTCAGGCAAAACTGGAAGAGGCTATGGACGCTGGAATCAAGGTATCTTCTTTCGACTCCGCTCCGAACAAAGACAGCCGTCAGGTATTTGTAAACCAGGCTGGTACACAGGCTGTAGGTCAGGCTCTTATGGACGCTGTACTTGATATCTCCGGCGGCGAAGGCCAGTTCGCTATTCTTTCCGCTACATCTCAGGCAGCTAACCAGAACGCATGGATCGACGCTATGAAATCCATCATGGAAGGCGATGAGAAATACAGCAAACTGGAACTGGTAGAGGTTGCTTACGGTGATGACGAACCGCAGAAATCTACAGACCAGACAGCAGCTCTGATCCAGAACTATCCGGATCTGAAAGTTATCTGCGCTCCGACAACTGTTGGTATCGCTGCAGCAGCTAAATACCTTCAGGACAACGAATCCACCTGCAAACTGACAGGTCTTGGACTTCCGTCTGAAATGCTTGAGTACACAGGCGATGACGACGCTCATTCCTGCCCGTACTTCTATCTGTGGGATATGCAGGGCCTTGGAAAACTCAGCGCATACACAACTATGGCACTTGTAAGCGGTGACATCACCGGCGCTCTGGATGAAACCTTCACAGCAGGCGACCTTGGCGAATACACCATTACAGAAGCTGACGACGGCGGTACAGAAATCGTTCTTGGCGAGCCGCTTCAGTTCACACCTGAGAACATTGAAGAGTACGCTGAACTGTACTAATTCAAAATCTATACAAACGACAGGGCTCCTTCGGGAGCCTTGTTTTGGTGTACAGGTAAAGTTGGGGGGAAACTCTATGGTTCTGGATGAAGAATCTCTCACATTCTGTCAGTAAAATAGGATTTTTGCTATAAAAAAGGACATTGCAAAACACATTTCTGGAAATGTATCCTGCAATGTCCTTTTGCAGATTTTACTTTATCATTTGTAGGGGAGGAGAATCCCCAGAGAACAGGAGCGAGAAAACAGAGATTCTGTAAGCTCCGTGAAGGTTTTTGGGTGTATCTTTTGTACGCCTGTGCTCGTTCGTGCCTAAAGTAAAATCTGCGGTTATTATAACACGATTTTGCAAGGCGCAGATTTTACATTTTATACAAAATTTCTACGGGATATTGGTGATTATGATGAAGAAAACAATTTTCCGGCAGCATTCCCGCGGAACTTTTTTACTCCGGATCCGGCGCCTGGCCGTCATGCGCTTTCCACATACACTCAGAAAGCTTCATATCCGTAAAAACTGCCTTAAAGGAAGAGTCCTCCGGACTGCAGGCGTAGATGCCGAAAGCTATTTTATCTTTTGCCTTCCACATGTGGCAGATGCGCATCTGCTGGTAGTTCTCTCCGTCATAAGAACATTCGATACAGAAGTCGTCTTCTCTCCGGCTCAGGCGGTACCACATGGATTTTACAGAAGCGTCGATGCTGGTAGTCGCCCAGTCAGAATATCCCATATTAGTTGCAACGCTGCCCAGGTGCTGGTATTTTTCTGTTTCGTATTCGATAGAGCCTTTCAGCCAGTTTTCACTGTCCAGATACATTACGACGCCGCACTGGTCAAAACGGTGGTGACTGTCGGTAAATTCTGTTTTTACAGTGAAGGAAAAATATTTTTCTTCAGTTTCCATCTGCAGCACCGGAGCGTTGTCGTTGCGGAAATGATAATAGGTCCTCTGCCACAGATCCGTGTGGGGACTGGTGACGATCTCAATTCTTTCCGGGGTGATGGAAAAATCTTTCGGAGTTCTTGTCCATTTCAGTTCTGCACAATCCCATTTCATATTATTAAATCCTCCTTTTTTTCAGTATAGCATATGGCAGACAGAAGAGATACCATAGGGAAACAATTTTTTCTGATTTTATAATACAAATTTCGTAGACGGCCGGGAAATACTTTGCTATAATAAAGCGGAAAAGGAGAGAATGACATGAAAGTTTTAGTTTACAGAAAGTGCAGTACCTGCCGGAAAGCCCTGAAATGGCTGGAAGACCATCAGGTGTTTTTTGAGGAGCGCCCTATTATAGAAGAAAACCCTTCTTATGAGGAGCTGAAGGAATGGTATGAGAAAAGCGGCCTTCCGCTGAAAAAATTTTTTAATACCAGCGGTATGCTTTATAAGCAGATGAACCTGAAAGAAAAATTAAAAGAAATGTCCGAGGAAGAACAGTTAAAACTTCTGGCTACGGACGGAATGCTGGTCAAGCGTCCTCTTGTAGTGGGAGAAGGTTTTGTGCTTACCGGATTTAAAGAAAACGAGTGGGAAGAAAATATACTGAAATAAACAGACACATAAAAAGCTGCGGCTTTTCCAGATGAGAATAAAAAGTAAGGGAAGGCCGGAGCAGCGGGAAAAAGACGGAAAAGCGAAAGATACAAAAGAGGTATCTGACCTGAGAAGAAACGGAGGAATAGAGATGTCTGAGAACGAGATGGTCAACCTGGAAGAAATGGGAAAGCTGAAGGCCAGCATGGAAGCGCTTCAGGAGGAACTTCTTCACGGACACAGAATAGACCCGAACCTGTATATTGAATATGACGTAAAAAGAGGACTGAGAGATTCCGCGGGAAAAGGCGTTCTTACCGGCCTTACGGAAATTTCCGACGTGACGGCCTATGATCTTATAAACGGAAGGGCCATCCCGGCGGAAGGAAGACTGTATTACCAGGGCTACAATGTTTACGATCTTGTGAACGGACTTCAGGGAAGAAAGTTTGGCTTTGAGGAGACAATATATCTCCTTCTGTTCGGAAGACTGCCTTCAGAGCAGGATATGGAGATGTTCAAGGATATCCTGGCTCATTTTGAAACGCTGTCAGGACGTTTTGTCCGCGATGTGGTGATGAAAGGCTCCAATGCCAATATTATGAACGCCATGCAGCGCTGTATTCTTTCTCTGTATACCTATGATTCCAAACCGGAGGATACTTCAGCGGAAAATGTTCTCCGCCAGAGTATAGAACTGATCGCCAAGCTGCCTCTGATCGCGGTATATTCCTATCATGCCTACCGGCATTTCCGAAAGGATGAAACGCTGTTTATACGGAATCCGCAGAAAGGTCTTTCCCTTGCGGAAAATATTCTTCTGATGCTCCGTCCGGACAGCGTATATACAGAGCTGGAAGCAAAGGTGCTGGACATTGCTTTGATCCTTCACGCGGAGCATGGAGGAGGAAATAATTCCACCTTTACCACTCATGTAGTAACTTCTTCCGGCACAGACACCTATTCTTCTGTAGCTGCATCCATCGGTTCTCTGAAAGGACCGCGGCATGGCGGGGCGAACCTGAAGGTGCAGGATATGTTCGAGGACATTAAGTCCCATGTAAAGAACTGGGAAGACGAGGCTGAGGTGGAAGCTTACCTCCGGAAGATATTGAATAAAGAGGCATTTGACCATTCCGGCCTGATCTATGGCATGGGACATGCCGTCTATACGCTTTCAGACCCGAGAGAAGTGATACTGAAGAAATTTGCACGTCAGTTGGCAAAGGAAAAAGGACTTATGAAAGAATTCGCCCTTTACGAGCTGGTGGAACGGCTGGCCGGACGGCTGGTCATGGAGCAGAGAAAGCTCTTTAAAAATGTCTGCGCCAATGTGGATTTCTACAGCGGGTTTGTTTATACAATGCTTGGAATTCCCAAAGAGCTGTTCACGCCTATTTTTGCCATTGCCCGTATTCCGGGGTGGAGCGCTCATCGTCTGGAGGAAATCCTTAACGCCAGCAAGATCATCCGTCCTGCCTATAAGTATGTAGGCCATCATGTTGACTTCCAGCCTCTGGAGAAAAGGAAAACGGCAGAGGAGATCACGCCGCTTCTCCATAAGATCAAAGAGGAGCAGAAGGGGGAAGAACAGCAGGAGGAACAGGAGCAGCTTCCTCCTTCCATTGAAATTTCCGAATAGGGGAAAACTGTCGGTTTCTGGAAATATATAGTTGAAAATCAGCAGGCAGTCTGGTATACTGAACCGGAATAAGGGAGTAGTCAGTACCGGCCGGGATATACGCCGTCAGGGACAGTCCGGAAAAATGGATCAGTCCGTCTGTGACGTGTGTTCCCCTGTATGCTGAAAAAGTAAGGTATGATGATGTCAACATTCTGGATAGATTCCTGGCTTCATCTGAAATGACGAGACTTATCCGCCTCAGGCGGATAGTCTCGTTTTTGCGTTCTACGGGGAACGAGGAATGGGATTCAGGGAGTTGGAAAGGACTGCTCTCCGGAACAAATGACAATACGGAGGAATGAATGATGGGATTATGGGAACTTTTCATAGTGGCTGTGGGACTTTCCATGGACGCCTTTTCGGTTGCTGTCTGTAAAGGGCTTTCTGTCTGTCAGGTGAAGAAAAAGCATGTGCTGACAGCGGGAATTTATTTCGGGGCTTTTCAGGCTCTGATGCCTTCCATAGGCTACCTCCTGGGGACGGGATTCCAGTCGCAGATCCAGGCTGTTGACCACTGGATCGCTTTTATCCTGCTGTCGCTGATCGGAATCAATATGATCCGGGAGTCCAGAGGAGAGGCGGAAAGTCTTGACGATTCTTTTACACCCGGGGCGATGCTCCCTCTTGCGGTGGCTACCAGTATTGACGCTCTTGCCGTGGGAGTGACCTTTGCTTTTCTGAAAGTCAGGATCGTGCCGGCGGTAAGCTTCATCGGAATTGTGACTTTTGTTATTTCCTGTGCGGGAGTGCTGATCGGAAACCGTTTTGGAGCAAAATATAAATCAAAGGCGGAACTGGTAGGAGGCGCGGTCCTTGTATGCATGGGAGTGAAGATTCTGGTGGAACATCTGTTTTTCAGCTGACAGATAGAAATTATTTCATTTTTTTGTACAATTTTTGTGAAAGAGAACAATTGACAATTTTATCACAGTGATGCTATAATGCGGGAAAGTTAAAAACTTTATTTTACGGACAAAGATGTCGGAAAGATATCTTTGTCCGTTTTTTTTGCAGGAAAAGGAGGAAAAATATGCGATTAACCCCAAAGGAACAGGAAAAACTTATGCTTCATATGGCCGGAAATCTGGCAAAGGAACGAAAAGACAGGGGCCTGAAGCTGAATTATGTGGAGGCAGTGGCATATATCAGTTCAGAGCTTCTGGAGCTGGCAAGAGACGGAAAAGAAGTTGTGGAACTGATGCAGCTGGGCACAAAGATGCTTACGAAAGAGGATGTCATGGACGGAGTGGCGGATATGGTGCATGAGGTGCAGGTAGAAGCTACTTTTCCGGACGGAACGAAGCTTGTAACGGTACATAACCCCATTCAGTAAGGAGGCAGAAGGATGAAAATAGGAGAAATTATTCCAATGGATAGAGAGATCACATTGAACGAGGGAAAGCCGGTGGTGACGATTTCTGTGGCGAACGTAGGAGACCGTCCTGTACAGGTGGGTTCCCACTTTCACTTCTTTGAGGTAAACCGCTGCCTGAAATTTGACCGGGAAAAAGCATATGGCTTTCATCTGGATATTCCGTCCGGTACTTCCGTGAGGTTCGAGCCCGGAGAGGAAAAAGAGGTGCAGCTTACCGCCATCGGCGGCACGAAACGCGTATTCGGATTCAACGACCTGACCTGCTCGCAGATTTCAGAGGTGGATAAAAAGGCTGCTCTGGAGAATGCGGCAAGGAAAGGATTTCTTGCAGAATAAGGAGGCAAATATGAGTGTAAAAATATCTGGTGAAAAATATGCAATGATGTATGGCCCAACAGTCGGAGACAAGGTGCGGCTTGCAGATACAGACCTGGTGATCGAAGTAGAAAAAGATTATACGACTTATGGCGATGAGATTAAATTCGGCGGAGGAAAGACCATTCGGGACGGTATGGGGCAGTCTGTAAAGACAACAAGCGCTGACGGAGACCTGGATCTTGTTATTACAAATGCTCTGATCGTGGACAGTACCGGAATCATCAAGGCAGATATAGGGATCAAGGACGGAAAGATCCGGGGAATCGGAAAAGCCGGAAATCCCAGCGTCATGGACGGAGTTACCCCCGGAATGACCGTGGGTGCTTCCACAGAGGCTCTGGCCGGAGAGGGAATGATCGTGACGGCAGGCGGTATTGATACCCATATTCATTTTATCTGTCCCCAGCAGATCGACTGTGCTCTTTATTCCGGAGTGACGACAATGATCGGAGGCGGAACCGGTCCTGCAGACGGCACAAACGCCACCACCTGTACTCCCGGTCCATGGAATCTGGAGATGATGCTGCGGGCGGCAGATGAGTATCCCATGAATCTGGGCTTTCTGGGAAAAGGCAACTGCTCGGATGAGAGACCGCTTATCGAACAGGTAAAGGCAGGAGCCATGGGACTGAAGATCCATGAGGACTGGGGTTCCACGCCGGCAGTCATCGATCACTGCCTGAATGTGGCGGACGAGTACGATGTGCAGGTGGCGATCCACACCGATACGCTGAACGAAGGCGGCTGTGTGGAGGATACGATCCACGCGATAGGCGGAAGAACCATTCATACCTATCATACAGAGGGAGCCGGCGGAGGACATGCGCCGGACATCATTAAGGCAGCTTCCACCCCGAATATTCTTCCCTCATCTACAAACCCCACTATGCCGTTTACAGTGAATACTCTGGATGAGCATCTGGATATGCTGATGGTCTGCCATCATCTTGATAAGAAGATCCCGGAGGATGTGGCTTTTGCAGACTCCCGTATCCGTCCGGAAACCATTGCGGCAGAGGACGTTCTTCACGATATGGGCGTATTCAGTATGATGAGTTCCGATTCCCAGGCAATGGGCCGTATCGGAGAGGTGATCACCCGTACCTGGCAGACGGCAAGCAAAATGAAGGAAGAGCGCGGCGCTCTGCCGGAGGATAAAGGACATGGGAATGACAATTTCCGGGTAAAGAGATATATATCCAAATATACCATCAATCCGGCGATCACCCATGGGATTTCCAAATATGTAGGTTCTGTGGAGCCAGGCAAACTGGCCGATCTTGTTCTCTGGAATCCGGCGTTTTTCGGCGTGAAACCGGATATGGTCATCAAGGGCGGCATGATCATCGCTTCTAAGATGGGCGACGCCAACGCTTCGATTCCTACCACGCAGCCGGTACTTTATCAGCCAATGTTCGCCGCTCACGGAAGAGCGAAATATGCGTCCTGCCTGACCTTCGTTTCCAAGGCGGCTATGGAAGAACATGTAAAAGAAAAATACGGCCTGGAGAAAAAAGTAGTTCCGGTGGAAAACTGCAGGAACATAGGCAAAAAGGATATGGTGTACAACGATAAGACCCCGGAGATCACAGTAGATCCGGAGACCTACGAGGTAAAGGCGGACGGGGAGACGCTTACATCAAAACCGGCGAAGAAGCTTCCGCTTACCCAGTTATACAACCTGTTTTGATGGATATTTCTGATTCTATTAAGAGAGGTAAACGGCATAAATTGCTGTCATTAAAACTGAATTAAGGAGAGGATGAGATGTTAGGCGTTTGTTTATTATTTGTGGGGATCGTGCTGATCAATAACGGCATGTGCAATTTTTATAAGGTGGACGGCAGATCCCTGGCGGTGATGAATATTTTTACAGGCGGTCTTTCCCTGTTTATCAATTTTGTAAATCTTGTACAGGGTAATTACTATGCTGCCGGGACAGGACTTCTGTTCTGTTTTACTTATCTGTTTGTGGCGGTCAATAATATTTTCGGACTCAGTTCCATTCCTTTCGCCTGGTTTTCTACTTTTGTGGCAGTGAACGCGGTGATCTGCGGAACTCTGGAGGGATTTGCCGGAATACCGGCTCTCGGTATTCAGCCCGATATCCGCTGGGCGGGAATCTGGTATCTTTGGGCGATCCTTTGGGGCACTTCCTTTGTGGAGGATATCATGGGGAAAAAACTTGGAAAATTCGTTCCGGCGCTGCAGGTGTTTGAGGGCGTTGTGACAGCATGGATCCCCGGCCTTCTGATGATGACCGGAAACTGGTAAAATTTAAGTCCGCGGAAAAAAGGCGGAGGAAAATCGCAGCACCGGTACACAGGCGGAACGGCGTGCTGTCCGCTGTATACCGGTGCTGTCAGGATACATAGAACAAAAGGAGAGCACAATGATCTGTGAAAAAATTCTGGGAAAAGTGACTGATGGGAAATTTAAAGGGAAAAAAGTGGACTATGTGGACATCTTCTGGGACGAGGCATTTAAGAAGCTGCACAGAAAAACGTCCGGAAACGGTGTGGAGATTGGTATCCGTCTGGATGACTCTGTGCTTACAAAAGGAGTGAACCAGGATGATGTGCTGGCGGTGGAAGGAGATACGGTATTTGCTGTGCGGATCCCTCCCTGCGAATGTCTGATCGTCCGCATTGATCCCCATCACCCGGAAATGACGGCGAAGGTGTGTTACGAGATCGGGAACCGCCATGCGCCGCTGTTCTGGGGAAAAGAAGAGGGAACTTTCATCACGCCGTACAATGAACCTATGCGGGTGATGCTGGAAAAACTTCACGGTGTGTCCGCAGAAGTGGCGGAGGTGCAGCTTGATTTTGACCGGCGGATTTCCGCCTCCGTACATTCCCATACACACTGATCCTGAATTCTGCAGTCAGGAGCGCTGGAGAGGCAGAGTACTGCAGAACATGAAGGCGGCAGAGCCGGGGATATTGCAGAGTCAGGAGTGCGGCAGAACAGGGGAATGCAGGAGTCAGAGTACTGCAGAACACGAAGTGCAGCAGAGCCCGGAAAAATGGATTCGCCGGGTTCTCTGAACAGAAGGGGTTCTGACTAGGCTCTGAAATGTTTTATCCGGCAAAAAGGAAAGTACCATGACGAATGAGAAACGGGAGGATCTGGATATGACAGATGGAATTTCAAAATTTCTGCTTCTGCAGGTAAACGACGCTTTATTTCCCATCGGGGGCTATTCCCATTCCTATGGACTGGAAACCTATATCCAGAAGGGGATTGTGAAGGATGCGGACAGTGCAGGGGAGTTTATCAGGAAACGCCTTCAGTACAATTTCTTTTATAATGAATTTTTTGCTGTCCGTCTGGCCTGGGAATACGCAGCAGAAGGGGATCTGAAGGCGGTTGTCGGCCTGGAAGCCGTTATGGAGGCAGGGAAGATTCCAAGAGAAACAAGAGAGGCGAGCCGGAAGCTGGGAGCGCGTTTTGTGAAAACACTTTCCGGGATTTCTGTTTCCTTTAAAAATGAGATGTTTTCCCGGTACAGGGAAATGCGGAAGGGAAAAAGCACACATCATGCCGTGGCTTACGGAGTGTTCTGCCAGTCGGCGGGAATTACAGAACAGGACTGCCTGGAGCATTTTCTGTACGCGCAGACCTCCGCTATGGTGACCAATTGCGTAAAGACTGTTCCATTGAGCCAGTCGGCGGGACAGAAGCTTCTGGCGGAAACCTACGGGCTTCTGGAAACAATGGCAGGGGAGATCCGGGAAATCTCCACAGACTGGCTTGGGCTTTCCGGACCGGGTTTCGATCTTCGGTGCATGCAGCATGAAGGGCTGTATTCCAGGATTTACATGTCCTGAAGGCGGAGAAAATATACAATGGAATGCTTTGCATAACAGTATGGGCGTATCGTTTTGTCAGAAAAAAATACAGGAAAAGAGGATAAGGAAATGTCATATGTAAAAATCGGTGTGGCGGGTCCGGTGGGTTCCGGAAAAACCGCTCTTATAGAATGTCTTACCAGAAAGATGGCTTCCGAATACAGTATCGGAGTTATTACAAATGATATCTATACAAAGGAGGACGCGGAATTTTTATGCAAAAATTCGGTTCTTCCCAGAGAGAGGATCATCGGCGTGGAAACAGGGGGATGCCCTCATACCGCAATCCGAGAGGATGCTTCCATGAATCTGGAGGCGGTAGATGAGATGATGGAAAAATTTCCGGATATACAGCTTTTATTCATCGAGAGCGGAGGAGACAATCTTTCCGCCACATTCAGTCCGGAACTGGTGGACGCGACCATTTTTGTCATTGACGTTGCCGAGGGAGACAAAATCCCCAGAAAAGGAGGCCCGGGAATTACAAAATCCGATCTTCTTGTGATCAATAAGATCGACCTGGCACCCTATGTAGGAGCCGATTTATCGGTAATGGACCGGGATTCACGGAAAATGCGGGGAGACCGGCCGTTTCTGTTTACGAATATCCGGGCCCAGGACGGAACAGACAAAGTGATCGAGTGGATTAAGAAAAATGTTCTTCTGGAAGGTTGTTGAGAGTGAGCGCAGAGAATAAATTCGGAAAAAAATCTCAAGTCAGGCTGGAGACAGAGCTCCGGGACGGGAAAGTGATCCTGAGCGACGTGTATTTTACAGCGCCATTCAAGGTGATGCTGCCGTTTTATGTGCGGCCGGATTATATGCAGGTAATGGTGCTTTCCGCCTCTGCCGGGATCATGGAGGGAGACGATCAGAAGTTTGACCTCCATATAAAAGAAAACACCAGCATGGAGTATCTTTCCCAGGCATATGAAAAAATACATAAAATGAAAGAAGGCATGGCCCGGCGCCATACGAAGATTGTGGTGGAACCGGGAGCGTATCTGAAATATGCGCCTCTGCCCACGATTCCATTTAAGGATTCCGCATTCGAGAATTCTCTTGATATCCGTCTGAAAGACCGTACTTCCCGGCTTTTGTTTCAGGAAATACTTTCCTGCGGACGGGCCGCCAGAGGAGAAGCTTTTGCCTATCGATTTTATCACAACCGGGTATCTGTTTATCAGAATGAAGAGCTGATTTATCTGGACAATACAAGATATGATCCAAAACTGTTCCAAATGGAAGGTCTGGGGATGTATGAGGGATTTACCCACCTTCTGAACCTGGTATTCTTTCATATTGAAAAATCCGAAGACTGGATGGGCCAGGTACGTGACCTTCTGGATGAAAGAGAAGATATAGAGGGCGGAGTTACCCGTATTTCCAACGGAGATGCCGCTGTGCGCATTCTGGGAAGGAGTGCGGAGGCGCTGCTGAAAATTTCGGAGGATATCCAAAATCTGCGTGAGGTGTAAGGCAGATGACAAGAGTATCAAAAAACTTCAAAAACATGGAAAAAACCTGTTGACAGGAGATAGCAGCTATAGTACAATCCCATCTTTGACACTTTGAAAAAGAATAAACAGCCATAAAGCCCGTATTTTTAGGCTCTATGGCTGTTTCGGCGTTTGCATTGATATGTACTATATTTTCTCTTTGGAGTGAATTACCTTTTTTGTGCTTGATATGATGCTCCGCATGGAACTTTTGGTTATGAATTCGAAGTCGGTTCTAAATTTAAATGTATTGTGAAGAGCATCTGTCAGTTTTGTCCGTTTATAAGCCGGGATATACCCGCTATCTTTGCTCAACAGTGTCACATTCATTTTACGTAGAGTTTCTAGGATCTGATTACAGGTAAATTCTTCTCCAAGCTTCTTCTCCAGTAATCTATATACTAAAAGGCTGATGTAGCAGGTCAGAAAATGTGCTTTGATACGATCATCTCTCTGCACGTAAACAGGTCTGGCTTCAAAATCTGATTTCATGATTCGAAAATTCTCTTCAATCTCCCAGCGCCGTTTGTTGATCTTGATGATCTCAGAAGGATCATCTTCCAGGTTGGTTACGACAGCGTAGAACCCGTCATACATGGCTTCTTCCCGGATGCGTTCTTCATCCAGGGCATACAACGATTTATCGGCAATCTCGCCATCAGGCGTGATAGAAGTTTTATGGATGAAGCGCGCCGGGTCGTTCTGGTTTTTCCCACATCTGCATTTTCCGGGTCCTTGTATCATCTTCATTGCACGTTCTACCTGGCGGCCCCGAATCTTCTGCTGATAGGCCTTGTATTTCGGTGAATACGTTACGATGATCGTCTCATCCATACTTCCGGTCACAAGAGGGACTTCCTTGTAATAGATGGTATGAAATACTTCCGGGTCTGTTTCATCCAGTGTTCTGAGATCGATCATCTTGTTGGAACCAGGGATCCTGAATTGAGCAGGATTAAGAGCAGCCTCACGATCTTCCTGTTTCATTTTCTTCAGGGAGTACGTGATCACATAAGAACGGTTGCCAAAGCTGTTAAGAAAACGATTCTTTGCACTACCCAGACCAGCATCAGAGCAGAAGATGAATTCGCTGCAGTCGAAATCCTTGATCACCTTTGTTTCTAATGGCTTCAGTGTGAGTTGTTCATTCTGATTGCCGGGGAAGATATCAAAAGCAAGAGGAATACCGTCGGCATCCATAAAAAGCCCCATAGTGACGATAGGATTGGGCCGGTGTTCTTTGTTTTTACCGTACCTTTTATCTCCGCTTTCTTCCTCGATCTCGAAATAATAATTCGTGCAATCGTAATACAAGATTTTTGTGTTACGGTGATGCACAAAGTTAGAATTTCGATAAAGTTCTTCCTGAATGTAATCTGATTCTTCTGCCATAATAGAAAGAGCGCGGTAAACATTCTGTAATGAATACTTAGGCGGCTCCAAAAGAGAATGACAGAATGAATAACTGCTCATCTTGCTGGAAGGGGCAAGTATTCGTGCATAGATCAGATCTGTGAAAATCGCATGAATGTTGTACGTGAACTTATGACGGCTGCAGATGTTTCTGCAAATGTTGTCAAAACGCAGCTCAGAGCACAACTGTTGCAAAAAAAGATATCCGACATTAAATACGCGTTCCTCCTCCAATGGGATGCGGGTTACTTGAGAGAAAGTAACCGAAACCTGTTCTTTGTGCTGATTGTAGAGAGAGGTTTCCTTTGCGGCTTCAGCTCTTGCCCATTCCATCATTTTTTCTTCATTGCCGGAGAACTTTTCTAAAAGTTCATTATATTTCCCAAGTTTCTTATAGATACGGGAAGAGGGTTTGCCGTTTGCTTTCCTGAAAGATTGGTAAATATAAACGTCTTTATTGTTTTTACTACCGGTGATGTTTACGTACATAATTCATTCCTCCTTCTTTTTATTATAACACACAATTACAAACAAGTACATATATAACCATAAAATTTGACAAAAAAAATAAGCCGCAAATGGCTTAAACCAAGGATTTTTTAAAGATGAATAAAAAAGTAAGTGTCAAAGACCCGTCTGCGTGAGGTGCAAGGCAGATGACAAGAGTATCAAAAAACTTCAAAAACATGGAAAAAACCTGTTGACAGGAGATAGCAGCTATAGTACAATTACTCAATGTGACATAGTGCGATGACTCCTGAGCCAAAGCCCCGGCGAAGGTGTTTTTATCAGCGGTTTCGGACATTTCCGCAGTAATAATTTGCACTGATCACCAGGAATTATTCACTATCGCGGAGATCCGCGGTTGGACAAAATATCGTTGATAAATAACAGGAGGTAAGACCATGCAGACTTATATGGCTAATCCAGATAAAATCGAAAGAAAATGGTATGTAGTTGATGCAGAAGGCTGTACACTTGGCCGTCTGGCATCCGGCGTTGCAAGCGTTTTAAGAGGAAAAAACAAACCTCAGTTTACACCTCATGTAGACACAGGCGATTATGTGATCGTTGTAAACGCTGATAAAGTAAAAGTTACTGGAAAGAAATTAGACCAGAAGATCTACTATCGTCACTCTGAATATGTGGGCGGTATGAAAGAGACCACATTAAGAGAAATGATGGCTAAGAAACCGGAAAAGGTGATTGAGCTGGCAGTAAAGGGAATGCTTCCGAAAGGACCTCTGGGAAGAACTATGTATAAGAAACTTTTCGTTTATGCAGGACCGGAGCACAAGCACGAAGCTCAGAAACCGGAAGTCTTAACATTTTAATGAGGAGGTAGGAGACATTGGCTAGCGCAAAATACTATGGAACAGGAAGAAGAAAAAAATCAATCGCAAGAGTTTACCTTACACCTGGTACAGGCAAAATTACAATCAATAAAAGAGATATTGATGATTACTTCGGATTAGAGACTCTGAAAGTGATCGTTCGTCAGCCGCTGGTTGCTACTGAGACAGACGGTAAATTTGATATCCTTGTCAATGTAAAAGGCGGCGGATATACAGGACAGGCAGGCGCTATCAGACATGGCGTTGCAAGAGCACTTCTGGAAGCAGACGCTGAATACAGACCGGTTCTCAAGGCTGCAGGTTATCTGACCCGTGACCCGAGAATGAAAGAACGTAAGAAATACGGCCTCAAGGCTGCCCGTCGCGCTCCGCAGTTCAGCAAGCGCTAAACTTTAT
>ERZ1643246.433-NODE-433-length-54857-cov-33.102204_pt1 | contig 54857 bp, 47 predicted proteins | sample MGYA00579265_ERZ1643246 | MGnify/ENA primary metagenome ERZ1643246 (study PRJEB29033, sample SAMEA4952261) | chicken gut metagenome | biome: Broiler Chicken; feature: Gastrointestinal Tract; material: Caecum | place: Ireland | collected 2018 | study: Broiler... | reverse complement strand
TTATGTGATTAATCAAAAAATAAAAACGGAAATCGCAACTTAAATTAACCAAAATAAAAAATTTGCATCGCGAAAGTTGCAAAAAAATGTAATTTATTGTATAATAAATTAAGTGAGTTATTAACATTCTCTAAAAAGAGATTTGATAATAGATAGATAATCGAGAGGGGTGAAATGATATGAGCAAAAAAACAATAAAGATAATAGTTTTTATGTCATTAATACTTTGCATTATAGCAACAGCAACTTTAGTTTCAGCCGTTCCAAGTTTTACAGCAAATGATTTAACAGGTACAGACACTAATGCTACTGGACAAATTAAAGATTTAGGTAATGATATAATAGGTATCTTACAAGCAATTGGTATAGTTGTATCTGTTGTTGTTGTTATAGTATTAGGTATTAAATACATGATGGGAAGTGTTGAAGAAAAAGCAGAATATAAAAAGACAATGATGCCATACCTAATTGGTGCAGCATTAATATTTGCAGCATCTGCAATTTCAATGATGGTTATGAACTTCTTACAATAATATAAACAGATTGAAACAAATAAGGCTAATTTGGAAAATGGGATAAATATTAGATATTTATTCCATTTTTTTCTATGAAAAAATTGTCTAAAAATGTTTGAAAATTTTACATCTTTTGATATAATAAAAATAGAAGTGTAATTAATAATGGAAAGGATAAAATAATATATTTAATTTGTATATTAGGTAAGTAATATGGGACTAATTAAATCTCTTAGAAAAAGATCAGCAAATAAAAAGGAAAAAGCTAAAGAAGAAAATAAAAATCTTAGTCAGAATGAAAGGACATTAAATAAAGTATTTAAAACAATTGGAAATGTTATAGTCAGCATATTTTCCACAATTATAGGATTACTAGGGCCTTTGGCAATATTTATAATAATAATAGTCGTTCTTGTTTCAGTATTTCTTCAGGCTTTTTTAAATGTTTTAAATGAGGTTGTAAATGGACTCGTAGAAGGAGTTATCAATTTAGCGGGTTCTATAGTAGAATATTTTGATACAGGTGATGGTGCAGAAGAACGAAAAAATGAAATTCTGCAGATGATACAAAATGGTGAAGATGAAGAAGTAATTAAAGATAAAATAAAGGAAATGCTTGTTTCAGCAGGTGCAACAGAAATAGAAGCAGACCACTTAGCAGAGGATATCTTAAAAAATTTAATTTTAGAGAGCCAAGGAACATCATCTATTGAATCATATATTTACGGATACGCATATATGTCATAAATTTTTGATTTAAAAATAACAAAATTATGTATACCATACTAAGAAATATTATATTACGCATATATTACAAATATATTAAATATTATTTTTTTTAGAGCATATTGTTACAAAGTAAGACTTTTTTTGATATAATTAAAAATGAATATTTTATCTTAACAAAGGAGGAGATTAAATGGGAACATATGGCTTGCCAAGAGATGTAAAAGGAGAAGGTAGAATATTATTTGTTTTTTCTACTAAGGCTTTAATTTACACATGTATAGGAGCTGCTGTTGGTTTAATTTTTTATTTTATTTTAAACCTTATAGGTCTAGGATTTATAGGAATTATTATATCCGTACTTTTAGGAGCAGTTGGGTTTGTAATAGGTACATTTAAAATTCCTGATACAAATTCATTTGAATTAGCTAGAAAAGCTGGGGGAGAAAATATAGATGAAGTTATAAAAAGGGCAGTAAAGTTTAAAATGAAAAAAAATGTAATTTATGTTGATAAAAGTTTAATCAATAAAAATGGAAAGGAGGAAGTAAGATAATGACAAGTGATATGACAACTATTTTAACAATTGTTTTATCTATAATGGTATCTGTGTTATTTGTATTGGTTATAGCATATGTAGCAATTGTTTTAAGAAAAAAACACAATGAAAAAATGGAAAATGAAAAAGAAGAGGAATTAATAAAAACAGGTCAAGAACAAACAACCAAAAAAATAAGAAAAGAAGTAAAACAATATACAGAAAAACCAATAGGTGATTTTTTAGAATTTGATACAGTAGTAGATAATATGATTCAAGAAGATAAAGGTAAAAAATTTGTAATGGTTATAAAATGTCAAGGTATCAATTATGATTTAATGTCAGGAATAGAAAAAACTGCTGTTGAGCAAGGATTTATAGAATTTTTAAATACTTTAAGACACCCAATACAAATATATATACAAACACAAAAAGTAGATTTAACAAAAAGCATAGATACATATAGAAATAGATTATCAGCAATACAAGATGAATATGCAAAACAAAGACTAAGGTACAATAGAATGGTTGAATCAAATTCATATAGCAAAGAAGAATTAGCAAGTGCTTGGTATGAACTTACAAAGCAATCAAATCTTTTAGAATATGGAAGAGATGTTATAAATAATACAGAAAAGATGAGTTTAAACAGTAATGTTTTGAGAAAAGATTATTATATTATAATTCCTTATTACACATCAGAATTAGGAAATAGCCAATATGATCAAAGTGAAATAAGAAGTATTGCATTTTCAGAACTTTATACTAAAGCACAATCTATTATAAGAACATTGCTTTCATGTAATGTTAGTGCAAAAGTATTAAATTCAGACGAATTAACTGATTTATTATATGTTGTATATAATAGAGAAGATTCAGAAGTATTTGGAATAGAAAAAGCTCAAGCCGCAGGATATGATGAATTATATTCAACTGCACCAGATGTACTAGATAAAAAGATGGAAGAATTAGATAAAGAAATAGAAAAAAGAGCGATAATATTAGCTAATCAAAAATTACAAGAAGTTAAAGATGAAAAAGAAAGAGAAGTAGAGGAAAAAGAATTAAGCATAGAAGAATTAGCAAGAGAAATGGCAAAAGTTATATTAGCAAATAATAAAGCAGCTCTAGGGAAGAAAGATACAGAAAAAGCTATAGAAAAGATAGACGAGGAAGGAGGAAAAACAGAAGATGTCAAAGAAAAGAAAACAAAAAGAGTTAGAAATTCAAAATAATTCTGCACCAGAAGAAGTAATGACATTAAAGAGACAAACTTTAAAGGAGTTGATAGCTCCATCAGGAATAGATGCTTCTAATATAGATCATTTAGAGATAATTTCTAATGTAAAAAGATATGCAAGAAGTTTTTATGTTTCAACACTTCCTCGTATGGCTACATTCCCATTATTGTTTAGGGATATGTATTTATTCGGAGATATAAATACATCAATATATATAAATCCAATTCCTGAATCAAGATCACAGAATGAGTTAAATAAAGTTATAAACGAATTGGAAACAGAAAGAATCGTAGCTCAAGATAGAGGAAATATTAATAGGGAAAGTAATTTGGCACAGAAACGTTATGAAGCAGAGCAGTTGAGAGATGAAATTTCAGCAGGTTTTAATAAAATGTATGAGGCTTCTATAGTTTCAACAATTTTTGCTTATAGTTTGGAAGATTTAGATAGGTTAACAAAGATGTTAGCATCAGAAATGGCTAAATCATTAGTAGGAGTTAAAAGTGCATGGGCAATACAAGAAGAAGCTTTTCAATCAAATACGCCATTAATGAATAATAAAGTGGCTAAAACACATTCTTTTGATAGAAGGTCAATGGCTACAGTTTTTCCATTTGTAACATCTGATGTTGGACATCCTACAGGAATACCATTAGGTTTTAACAAACAAACCGGTACACCAATATTATTTGATAACTTTCATTCATCACTTAATAATTATAATATGGTTATATTTGCTAAATCAGGTGCTGGTAAATCAGTAACAATGAAAACTTTGATATCTAGGTCATCAGTACTTATGGGAATAGAAAGCTTAGCATTAGATGCTGAAGGTGAGTATACAATAGTTGCTGAAAGTTTAGGTGGAATAAATGTAGTTTTAGGACCAAACTCTAAAACAGTAATTAATGTTTTTGATATAGAACCAGAAAGAGTAAAAGATGAAATAACAGGAAAAGAGAAAATTGTTTTAAGTGTAGAAAACAAAGTTGAAGATGTTACTCAAGCATTACTTACAATGGCAAGAGGAAGTACAAGAAGTACAGATGTAAATGAGCTTACAAAACAGATTATAGCAGAATCAGTTGCAGAAGAATATGCTGCACTTGGAATTACTAATGATCCTGATAGTTTATATGAAGACACAGGAAAAGCTTTAGCAGGAAGAGATGCTTTATATAGAAATAAAAAGAAAATGCCTACAATAGGGTCATGGTATAAAAGAATAGAAAGAAAAGCAGAAAATGATCAAAACAAAGATTATAGTTTTCATTATAGTTATTTATTAAAAGTAATGAAACAATACATAAGAGAATATGATGGCCAAATGGCATATTTTGATGGACAATCTACATTCGAATTATTAGATGGTGCGCCATTTATAAATTTGGATATTTCCCAATTAGAAGAAAGATTTGCAAGACCACTTGCACAACAAATTTTACTTTCTTGGATATGGGAAAAATATGTTAAGAAAAACAGTGAAGATAAATTAAAAGCTAGAAAAAAGAGAGTTATTGTGGATGAGGCATGGATGTTATTACCTTATCCAGAGGCTGTAGACTTTTTAAATACTATGGCAAGACGTGCTAGAAAAAGAAATGTTTCGCTTGCTATAATTTCTCAAAGATTCCAAGATTTCTATGAGAAACCAGAAGCACAGGCAGTTCTTACTTCTTCAGATACAAAATTATTCTTAGCTCAAGATAAATCTGAAATTGAGCAATTAAGAGAAGTTTTCAAATTAAGTGAAGGAGAAGCATCATTTTTGATTACTTGTACTAAAGGTGAAGGGTTGTTAAAAGTAGGAGCAGAAACAGCAATACTTCAAATAAGGCCTACTGAAAAAGAATTTGAATTTGTAGAAACAAACTTAAATAAATTGGCGCAAAAGAGAAGAAGAACAGATAGACAATAAAGGGAGGTAAATACAGTGTTAAAATGTAGAGAAAAATTGCAAAAGATAATAACATCAATATTACTAGTAATAACATGTACATTTGCTGTACCTAATTTTTCACAGGCTGATTTTGGAGGAAAGCTATTTTCACCAGTAGTAGACTTTTTCGCAGCGATAGGAGATGTTGTAATAGGTGGGTTGCAATATTGGATGCTAGGTACTTCAAGATTATGGTCTGCTACCATGGAATATGATAATATAAATGTAACAAGAATGTCACAACAAATAGAAGCTGGAACAACAGGCTCATTAACGCAAGTTCAGATAGCAGGAAAAACATTAGAAAGAGGATGGGTTGATTGGGATGGAGCTTATGATGATATAGCTGTACCAAATATAATCTATTCTCCAGAATTAATCTTTTCTAATATGGTTCCTGCTTTAGACATAAACTTCTTAAATCCAAATCCTGACAGATTTGTTCAAGTTGATTCAAATGGAAGCATACCAATGTCTACAGGAACTGCTTTGCATGATATAGTTTCAGCTTGGTATATGGCATTCAGAAATATTGCATTAGTAGGATTATTATCAGTATTAGTTTATATAGGTATAAGAATAGTTATAAGTAGTAGTGCAGGAGAAAAGTCACAATATAAAGAGAGACTGACTGATTGGTTAGTAGCTTTGTGTTTATTGTTTGTATTGCAGTATATAATGTCATTTACAATTAATATTACAGAACAAATAACAAAAGTATTTTCTGGTTCACAATCAATAGATGTAATAGTATCAGATGTAAAGATGTTAAATTCTGATGATGGTTCTTCACTCGACTCTGGTAGTACATCAGGTAATTATACATATACAGCAGCTGATGGTACTACAGTTGGATTTGATTTTGGATTTACTACAAATTTGATGGGATACTTAAGATTTTTAGTTTATTCTGAAGATTTATTAGAAAAATGTGCATATTTAATTATTTATTTAGTTTTAGTTGTATATACAGTCATGTTTACATTTATATATTTAAAAAGGGTATTATATATGGCATTTTTCACAATGATAGCACCATTAGTTGCGTTGACATATCCATTAGATAAGTTAAGTGATGGTAAAGCACAGGCATTTAATTTGTGGTTAAGAGAATATATTTTTAATGCATTGATACAGCCGATGCATTTAGCCTTATATACAATGTTGATGACATCTGCAATGCATTTGGCTACTTCAAACCCAATATATGCTTTAGTTGCAGTAGGATTCTTATTCCCTGCAGAAAAATTCTTAAAGAAGATGTTTGGATTTGATAAAGCTCAAACACCAGGAGGAGCAGGAAGCTTTGTTGGAGGAGCTTTGACTATGTCATTATTAAATAGAATGAGATCAAATTCTAATAAAAAAGGAGGAGATGGTCCTTCTGATAGTGGAAATTATATAAATAATGGTGTAAATGCTACTAAATTTGCTCTAGGCTCTGGAGGTGTTCCTGGCGGTCCAGGAGGCTCTGGTGGATCAGGAGGCTCAGGTGGATTAGGCGGTTCAAACGGAGGTGTATCAGGCTTTTTTACCGGTAATACAGGCGGAGGCTCAGGTGGTTCAGGCGGTGGCTCAAGAAGAGCAGGCGGCTCAGGTAGCTCAGGAGGCTCAGGTGGATCAAGTGGCTCAGGCGGCTCAAGTGGCTCAGGCGGCTCAGGTAGCTCAGGAAGTTCAAATTCTGGAAATTGGAATTGGAAAAAGAGACTTGGTCTTAGAGCAAGATATATAAGAAATGCCGGTGGACGAAAAATAAGAAATAGTGCTAAATCTGCAGGCAAATTTGTATTGAACACAGGAGTTAAAGGAGTTAAAGGTCTTTCAATTGCATCACTTGCTGCAATACCAGCAATAACAACAGCTGTCGCATCAGGAGGAGATTTTTCTACAGCAGGAAAGATTTTAGCTACAGGTTTTGGTGTAGGAGCATCTTTAGGGCCATCTGGAGAAGAAATGGTTGATAAAGCAAAGGAATCTGTCGGAAATGTTGCTGCAGCAGGAAGGACTGCTAGTGAGCAAAAAGAAATAGAAGCACAGAAGAAGTTGAATAAATTAAAACAAGATCCAAAACAATTACAGGAACTTCAAAAAGCACTTAAGAAAAGTGGAAATGCAGATTATAATGATATGTTAGCAGAAGATTGGATTAGTCAGAATAGTGATAAAATTAAAGAATATTTAAAGAAAGGTTCTTCAAACTTGGATACAATATTTAAGGTAGAAGACTTAAAGAAAGATAGAAACGGAAATGTTAAATTCTCTGATGATTATGCATATGAGCTAGCAAAATTGAGAGATAATGCACATAAAAGAATTAATGATCCAGAGTATATGCAAAATCTAAGGAATGACTTAATGGATCAAGGGCTTTCTTATAGTGATGCAGTAGGTGTTTTACAAAACTTAAGAGATGTCGAAAATTATTAATTTAATTGGAGGATATAATTATGAATTGGCTAATAAGGTTATATAACCAGAATAGAAAAATGTTAATAGTTATAATTATAATTATTATTTTCATAATTATCTTAATACAAGCTTTGAATTATCTTGCTTCTAGACAATTGGAGCAAGATAATAAAGAAGCTTTAAATGAAAGTATGGAAATAGAAGAGGTATATAATAAGAATGAATCATTACTATATGGCGAAAATGCGGTCTCAAGTGATCGTGCAGAACAATATAACAATACAATAGATACTTTTCTTAATTATTGTTTAAATGGAGATACAGGAAATGCTTATAACTTATTATCAACAGTATGCAAAGATGAATTATATCCTTCACAACAATTATTTGAAGAACAATATTATAATAGTATTTTTGGAACTAATAAAATATATAGTTTTCAATATTGGTCTGGAGCTACATATCAAGTTAATATATCAGATGACATATTGAAAACAGGAGGGCAAGGAGAAAAGACTGTAGACTATTATACATTAGTAAATGAAGGTAACGATTATAAGTTAAATATAAATGGATTAATAGGTAGACAAACATCAAATGTGACAGTAGAAAGTAATAATTTGAAAATTACAATACAATCAATTGTACAATATAATGACTATGCAGTATATAACGTAAATGTGAAAAATGATTCTGATAAAATAGTTTTATTAGATTCTCAGAAAAGTACAAGTAGTATTTATGCTATTAATGAGAATGATGTAGAATTTAGAGCTTATAATGAGGATTTGTATCTAAATGATTTATTAGTAAATCCACATACTGAAAAGAATTTACAAATAACATTTAGTACTAGATATAGTAGTACAATTCAGATAAAATCTATAGTTCTATCAGATATAGTATTGGATTATGAATCTTATAGAGCTGATCCAGACAATTATGACAATACTATTTCTGTAGAAATGGATTTATAGGAGGGAGAGTGAAATGAAAAAAGAAAAAGCAAAAAATAGAACAAAAGAACAAACAAATATTAAATTTAGAAGAATAAAAAGCATTTCACTTGTAATTTTCCTAGTACTTTTATTTGTATGTACAAATATAGCAAGCATTTTTTTTAAGCAAGAAGTAACTGAAACTACATCAGTAGCAGCGATAGATATTAATTATTTAGCAGAAAACGAATTAAAAACTTTAAATGACTATAATTTAAATAGAATGGTAGGTATCGAAGGTTCTGAAGCAGGAGGATACTATTTTACTTTTCCAGAAGAAAAATTTAAAGAAATTTTAAATAGAACATTATTCGAAAAGGATGTTTCTTATGGTAATCTTGGAACAAATAATATAGATGCTTTAGTAGATTTTATTAAAGCTGAATTATTTACAACTTTACCTAATATAAGTAAAGATCCAGAAAATGTTCGAACTGATGGAGATAAAATCCAAGGTGCCGTGAAGTTTAAAAGAAGATCTTTTAATAAAGAAATAGGAGAGTATGAACAAGAAGTTTTTGATGATGATATTACAGAAGCAGATACTTCTTCTCATACTATAGTAATAGATGCGGGACATGGATCTGATGAAAATGGACAAGTTACAAGTAATTATAGTGATATTGCTACATCAGAAGAAGAATTGAATAATGGTAAGGCTAAATATTTAGAAGGAAGTTCAGGTACAGATTCAGAAGGAAATGAATATAAAGAATGGGAATTAAATCAAAAAGTAGTCGATTTAGTAATCCAAAAATTAAGTGATTATCCTAGTATAAATATAATACAGACAGGTAAAGATGTTCCAGACTATCAAAGGCTTCAGTTGGCTAAAGATGCAGGAGCTGAAGCATATATAAGTGTTCATTTTAATGAATCAGACGATAATAGAGGGACTGAAGTTTTGATAAGTCCATCAGTAGAAAAAGATGAATCTGATACGCAAGATTCAGAGGAGCCTCAACCAGGAGATAATAGTGCTTCTGAAGAATTGGGATCTATTTTATTAGATTCTATTTCTGGGCAAATGAATATGGGTAAAGCTACAAACAAAGTTGTCGAAAATAGTAGGCAAACAGAATCTGTATTGAAAACGGCAGAAGAATGTGGTTTTCCAAATGTTTATGTGTTTGGAAACTGTATGGAAACTGATGTATTAGACGAATTAATGAAAGATAATGAACAAGGTCTAGATAATTATGCACAAGGAATAGTAAATGGAATTCTAGAATATTTTGAAGCTAAAGATAACGTGTCAGGAACTTCTGGCGTTAATGCATCAGAAACGGAAAAATATTTAGTTTATACATCTCCAGAAAACTTTGATAATATGATAAATAATAGAGATGATAATGTATTAAACTATTTTACATTAGATGATGATAAAAATATGATAGTTGCAACATGGACATATTCAGATTCAGAGGGAAGAATTTATACTAGATCTCCAGCAAATGAGTATATAACAAAAATTCAACAATATGTAATGCCATATCAATATCCATTAGCTTTTTTGATAGATACTGGTGCAGAAGCTTTTTCAAGGCAATTAGCAGAATTGTCTCTGAATAGTGATATTATTATGACAGTATTTGATAATGTAACAGTAACTGTTGATAAGACAATAACAACAAATATAACAGAATCAAGATACAAATATTGGTATGAAATTAACACAACTAGAACAAATGAAGAAGGAGAAAGTTATACCACAACTCAAAAAGGAGGAGAAAGATGGGGGGATACAACAACTGATGTTGGAGAGCCAATTCCAGATCCAAAGCCGGGAAGAGAAGAATCTGAAGCATTTGTACAATTAACATATGCTGATGCTTGGTGTGTCAAGTACGAGAAATTTTTCTCATCTAAAAGAACTGATACAGGATTTATCCCTGTAGGAGAAAAACAAAGAACTGAAGGTGAATGGATAGCAGGTCCGGAGATACCTGGAACTCCTCAACAATTAAGTTCTAATTCTGTTCGAATAGATTATCGACAATTACACCAAAGAACAATAGTGGAAGTAGAAAATCAAACTAGAGTTGTTAAATATATTTTCTATGAAAATCCTAATAGAGAGCCAATTTTAAATGGAAATGTAAATAAATTTGTTAATTTAATAAGAAAATATAGAGGAACAGCATTAACTAATATAGAATCAGATTATGGACAAGGATTAATAGGATTACTTTCTAGTAAAGAATCTACAAGCAATATGGTAGAATTAACAAAATGGTTATTACAAGAAGCATCAAAGAAAATATATTTTGGATTAGTAAAATATGATTTTAGTGAATTTGACCCAGACAATTTCTCAAATATTTCTGGGAATGCCGGAGGATTGACAATCTTCCAAGAATATTTGCATTCATGGGAAAATGATGTTTTATGGAAATATGTAAATGGAGAAATCTCATATTCGAGTTATGTTGCTAAATATGTAACTGAAGATAAAAGTCAATATATTTCTTTTACAGATGGAGATGGAAGAGTTAATTTTAGTTATGGTATTTATTACTATAATCAAAATTCAGGTAGCTATAATAATGAAGCACTTTTTGAAAATGCAGGAGTTTCAGATCTTTCTCAATATGCTTATATAGGAGCTAAGCTCGATGTAGAAATTGTAGATGAAGTAGAGAGACAATATATACAAAATAGTTTAAATTACATTAAGGAAACAACAGAAGCTGCAGGAATTACTCTTAATGAACATGAAATACAAGGATTATTACCATTATGTTATCAATGGGGAAATAATATAATAACAGAAAGCTTTATAGATGCATATAAGCAATATGGTAATACAGAAGAATTAAGGCAAAATTTTGAGCATCATGGAGATTATCCATTTTTATCTGGGGATACTACATCAGGATATGAACAAGAGGTAAGAAGAGGAAATGCTAACTGGAAATTATTTCATGAAGGAATTTATACGACATCTGATGGACGAATATTAGATCCAAGTAATTATTCTTCAGGTTCAACTGCAGGAACAGGTAAAATTGTAGAAGAGGCAGTAGCAGTACATAAATATTTGAGAGAAAATGGATATTATTATGCACAAGCAGGAATTGCAGTTCCTAATACAAGTGGAAGAACAATCGACTGTAGTTCTTATACAACATGGGTATTAGTAAATTGTGGTATATCAGGATTTACAGAAGGAATGTATCAATGGACATCAGGTGATTTTACAAGTAATCCACAAGGCTGGCAAGAAGTTTCGGTAAGTGAAGCACAGCCAGGAGACATTGTAACATATAGTGGTCATGTTGAAATTATTGCAGCAGTTGATTCAGGAGATAGATTTATTGTATATAATTGTGGAGGAGATGAATCTATACAATCAGCATTTTATAACGGAATAGCAGAGGCTAGTTTGTCAGGACATTCAAAAAGTTCAGTTTTAAAAGTTTTAAGAGTACCTAATTAGGAGGTTAAAAGTGGAAAAACTAAGTAGAAAAATACTTTTTGCAAGCATAATTTTAATAGTGTTGATAATAATAATTATTATTGCGATTCTTTTTATTAATAGAAAGAATAGAGGAGGGACAGATGAAAATTTGAATACTGCGTTTGAAATGCAAGTTACTTATCAAGGTTCAAATACTGTAAAAAAAGTTGATAATGCAAATAAATATTTTGCAGTAGAGAATTTAATAAATAATTATTTTAAGGATATTAATGATTTAAATAATTATGTGGCTGATGATGTTAATGCAAATATCTTTAACGAGGCAGAAATTCAAATAATTATACAAGAAAGAAAGGATGAAGTCAGAGGAACCTTAGAGAGTATTTTACCAGAAGAATATAGGAATAATATTGATAGTGCTATACAGAAGGAAAACGAAAGAATTAGGAATAATCAAAGTACAGATATAAAAGAAATGTATGTTACAGAGAAAGATGCTTCAATTAATATATTTTTTGTAATATTAGATGGAGATACAGATGTTTCAGTTATGCTTGTAACAGATTCTAATAATTCTTCATATATGATATATCCAATGCAATATGTTATAGATAATAATTATAATTCTATAAAAGTTGGTGATAATATTGAATTTGATATAGATAGTGTAAAAAGTAATGAAAATAACAAATTTTCATATACAAATGTTTCAGAAGAACAATTAGTAAGATTATATTTCTCAGATTATAAAGAATTATTAGAAAATGATCCAGAAGCTTTGTATGATAAGCTTTCTACAGAGTACGCGACTGCTAGATTTATTAATAAAGATAATTTTATTGCATACGTAGAAAAAAATATAAATGAATTAAGTGGAGCATCAGCAGGACAATATCTTATAAATACATATGATGGATATACTGAATATGTAATAAAAGATCAGTATGAAAATACATACGTTTTTAAAGCAGAAGGAATTATGGATTATGAATTAACATTAGATACATATACCATAATATCAAATACTTTTAAAAATACATATGATGGTGCAGATGACCAAGGTAAAACAATGTTAAACTGTGATAAATGGATTCAAATGCTAAATAACAGAGATTATACATCAGCATATAATGTATTGGATGAAACATTTAGAAATAACAATTTTGGCTCAGTAGATAACTTCGAAAATTATATGAGACAAAATTATGGAGAACATTATGATGTAGAATTTGGTGATTTCTCAAATGAAGGAAATACATATGTACAACCTCTTACATTAACAACTATATCTGGAAGCGGAGAAAATAAAGAAATAACAATCATTATGAGATTAAATGAAAATTATGGATTTACAATGTCATTTGTAATGTAAATAATAAAAAGAAAGGGCTTTATAGAAATTGAAGTCCTTTTTTATGTTATATAATTTTCCATCTATACAGACTTAAATTGACATAAATTTAGTCAAATGGTATAATATAATTAATATATTTGTGCAGGAGGAAAAAAAATGTTTTTTGAAGTTCTTTTTGTAATTATACTGATATGCGTTTTAGGTGCTATAGCACTTGGGGTATGGGACTCCATCCGGAACAAAGAATATACAGGCGCTATATGGGTGCTTGTTATAGGATTCATAGCATTATGGTTCCTGAAGTCCTGTGCCTAACCTCAAAGGAGTAGCTTTGTTGCTACTCCTTAACTCTTTTTTATTGAGCTTTTTATTTAGTTGTAACTTTTTCTTTTTGAATTTGTATTTTTTCAGAATTTTTATTTTCCTTCTCTAAAGCCTTAATTTCATTTTGTTTAGTCTTCAAATTATCCTTTGCAACAGTCATCAATAGCTTAATACGGTTAGTTTGGTTAGACTCACTAGCACCAGGGTCATAATCAACAGGGGAAATATTTGCTGTAGGGTATTTTTCTCTAATAGTTTTAATAACACCTTTACCAACAACATGGTTAGGTAAACAAGCAAATGGTTGAACACAAATAATATTAGGAATATCATGTTCAATATATTCAATCATTTCAGCTGTTAAGAACCAGCCTTCACCTGTTTGGTTACCAATAGATAAAACATCTTTAACCTTATCTTCCAAGTGCCAGATATCACAAGGTGGAAGGTAACCTTTTTTAGAACTTGCCAATGCTGCCTTTAAATCTTTTTCTAATAAATCAATTAAATTAATTGCTATTTTACTAATTTTTGAAGATGTTTTGTTAGTATTTAATAATTTATTAAATGTGATTTTATGTGTAGCCATAAATTTTACAAATCCCATAAAGTCAGGCAATATAACTTCTGCACCTTCTTTTTCTAGTAAATCTGCCACAAAATTATTTCCAAAAGGATGATATTTAATTAAAACTTCTCCAACAATTCCTACTTTTGGTTTTTCAATAGAAGTATCTAATTCTATTTTTTCAAAATCATTTACAATATCGTAAATACTTTGTTTAAATTGTTTGCTATTTCCCTTTGTTAAAATTTCCTTACATTTTTCCATCCAAGTATCAAATAGTTTCTTAGTTTCACCTTTATTTACTTCATAAGCTCTATTTTTAGTAAGCATTTTTTGTAATAAGTCACCATATATTATGCATTTAATAAGTTGGTCTAATAATTTTGGTGTTAGCTTAAATCCAGGCATTTTTTCCATTCCAACAACATTAAATGAAATAACAGGAATGTTTTCAAAGCCAGCGTCTTTTAAGGCCTTTCTGATAAATCCAATATAATTTGTAGCTCTACATCCACCACCAGTTTGAGACATAATCAAAGCAGTTTTATTTAAGTCATATTCACCAGACTGTAAAGCTTCAATCATTTGTCCTGTAACTAATATAGATGGATAACAAGCATCGTTATTTACATATTTTAAACCAGTTTCTACTGTATGCCCAGTACAATCTCTTAATAATTTTACATTATATCCGCAAGATTTAACAGCAGATTCTAATAATTCAAAATGTATTGGTGCCATTTGAGGAATTAAGATTGTGTAGCCTTCGTCTTTCATTTCTTTTGTAAATATCTTTTTATGGATATCATAATCTCCGTTAGCTTTTTGATTTTGTTTTTCTTCTAAACGCTTATTCATACTAGCAAGTAATGAACGGATACGAATTCTTACAGCACCTAAGTTATTTACTTCATCTATTTTTATTAAAGTATACATTTTATTGTAGCTTGAAAGAATTTCTTCAACTTGATCTGTTGTTACAGCATCAACACCACAACCAAAAGAATTTAGTTGAACCAATTCCAAATTATCATGTTTTCCAACAAAATCTGCAGCTGCATAAAGTCTTGCATGGAATACCCATTGATCAACAACACGAATAGGTCTTTTTACTTCAGTTTTATCAGAAACACTATCTTCTGTTAAAACACATAAACCAAGAGAAGTAATTAAAGTATCTATACCGTGATTAATTTCTGGGTCTACATGATAAGGACGACCTGCTAAAACTATTCCTTTCAAATTATTTTCTTCTATGTATTTAACAGTTTCGCTACCCTTTTGTCTAATATCATTCTTGCATTTTTGATATTCTTCTTCAGCTTTCTTAGCAGCTTCTGTTAATTCTTTTTTAGTAAAATTATATTCTTTAAATTCAGGTAATTCCATTATCTTTTTAACTAAGTTTTTAGTATCAAAAGGTAAGAATGGATTAATGAATTTTACGCTAGGGTCTTTTAAACCTTCAACGTTATTTTTTAAAACTTCTGAATATGATATAACAATAGGGCAGTTATAGTGGTTATCAGCTTTTTCATATTCTTTCCTAGAATAAGGCATACAAGGATAAAAGATTGTTTTAATACCTTGTTCTAAAAGGCTTTCAATATGTCCATGAGAAAGTTTTGCTGGGTAGCAAACTGACTCAGAAGGCATAGATTCCATACCTTTTTCGTAAGTACTTCTTGTACTCTTTTCAGATATAATTACTCTAAATCCTAAGTTAGTTAAAAATGTAAACCAGAAAGGATAATCTTCATACATATTTAAAACCCTAGGAATTCCTATTGTTCCTCTTTTAGCATCTTTTTCATCTAAAGGTTTATAATCAAAAATTCTATTATATTTGTATTGGATTAAATTAGGTAAATCCTTTGATTTTGAAGATATGCCTGCGCCTCTTTCACATCTGTTACCAGATACATGTATAGCACCATTACTAAATTTATTAATAGTTAATTTACAATGGTTTTCGCAGTTATTACATCTAGTATGTGTAACTTTGATTTCTAACTTATCTAATTCATCAGTTCTTAATATTTTAGATTTATATTCCATATCAAAATTAGATTCATATTGTTGCTTTGAAAGTAAAGCCATTCCAAAAGCACCCATTAATCCTGCTATATCTGGTCTAACGACATCTTTACCAACGATTTTTTCAAAAGCTCTTAAAACAGCATCATTGTAGAAAGTACCACCTTGTACAACAATGTGATCACCTAAAGTTGAAACATCTCTTACTTTCATAACCTTTTGAATAGCATTTTTAATAACAGAATAAGATAAACCACTAGAAATATCACCAACAGTATATCCTTCCTTTTGAGCTTGTTTAATTTTAGAATTCATGAAAACAGTACATCTTGAACCTAGGTCAACAGGTCTTTTTGCTTCAATTGCTTCTTTTACAAATTCAGAAATATCTAAATTTAAGCTTTTTGCAAAAGTTTCAATAAAAGAACCACAACCAGAAGAACAAGCTTCATTTAACATTATATTATCAATTGCGCCATTTTTCATTTTTATGTATTTCATGTCTTGACCACCAATATCAATTATGGCAGTAACATCTGGTTCAAACTCTTTTGCAGCAGTGAAATGTGCAATTGTTTCAATTTCATTTAAATCAACATTTAATGCAGTTTGGATTAAACTTTCTCCATAACCTGTAACACCACTATATCTTAAAACAACTCCTTCTGGAAGTTCAGAATATAACTTTTTAAGCATATTCATAACACTCTTTAAAGGATTACCTTCATTGCTTCCATAAAGAGAATATAGAAGGTTACCATCTCTATCAATTAAAACTATCTTAGTAGTTGTAGAACCAGCATCTATACCTAAGAAACAATCTCCTTTATATGATGCTAAATCTTTTTTAGTAACTTTGGCTTTATCATGTCTTTCTTTAAATTCTTTATATTCTTCTTTATTCTTAAATAAAGGCTCTAAAGGATGTGAAGTATTATCTTTAGAAACTCTCAAATTTTCAATTTTCTTTTCCAATTCATCTGGAGTTATAGGAGCTGTATTTAAAGAATCAAGAGCAGCACCTTTTGCAACTAAAAGATGAGCTTCTTCTGGTACAATGGTTTGTTCCTTAGTCAAACCAAGAGTCTCAACAAATCTCTTTCTAAGCTCAGACAAATAATTTAAAGGGCCACCTAAGAAAGCAACATTACCTCTAATTGGACGACCGCAAGCTAAACCACTTATAGTTTGGTTTACAACAGCCTGAAGGATAGATACTGCAATATCTTCTTTAGCAGCACCTTCATTAATTAAAGGCTGTACATCAGTTTTAGCAAAAACACCACATCTAGAAGCAATTGGGTATATAGTAGTATAATTTTTAGCTAATTCATTTAAACCTGCTGTATCTGTATGTAATAAAGAAGCCATTTGGTCTAAAAATGCTCCTGTACCACCGGCACAAGTACCATTCATACGTTGCTCAATAGATTGATCAAAATAAATAATCTTAGCATCCTCACCACCAAGTTCAATAACAACATCAGTCTGAGGAATATATTTTTCAACAGCTCTCTTGCAAGAAACAACCTCTTGGATAAATTCAACTCCTAGGAACTTGCTAGCAGACATAGCTCCAGAACCAGTTAATGCAATAGTATAACTGTTATCTGGAAAAGTCTTAATTAAATTTTCTAACACTTGGCAAAGAGTATTTTTCGTATCTGAAAAATGCCTTTGATAATTTTTATATATTGTATTTAAATCAGAGTCCATAACCACTATTTTAACAGTAGTAGACCCAACATCTAAACCTACATGTAAAACATTATTATTCTCCATTAAAAAACTTCCTTTCTGAATATATTTAATATGTATTCAAACACTTTAATTTTATACGGAAAAAGCCATTTTGTCAAATGGAAACAACTGGAATTTGATTAATATAGTTCTAAAAGGGACAAACAATTAATAAACTAGTAAAAAAGGTTACGGGAGGCAAGATATGAAAAACAAAAAAATTGTAATGGTTTTCATTATTTTATTAATAATTATAGCAGTAGGAGGATATTTTATTATAAAATATGTTAAAGAGAAGTATCAAAATAATGATATTCAGGAATATACACCTGAAGAAGAAATTACAGATGAACAAATGAGGCAAACGATAGTAAGTTTATATTTTTTGGATAGTCAAACAAATGAATTGACCCCAGAGGCAAGAATGATTGATATTAAAGATATAATGGAGCAACCATATGAAAAACTAATTAATTTGTTAATAGAAGGACCCAAAAACGAAAGATTATCTAAAGTAATCCCAGAAGGTACAAAGCTTTTAGGTGTAAACTTAAAAGGAAATACATTAACAATCAATTTTTCAAGTGAATTTTTGAATTATGATAATAATGCTCCATCAGTAAAAGCAAATTTAGTAAATAGTATAGTAAATACAATGACAGAATTAACAGAGATAAATAATGTAAAGTTTTTAATTGATGGAAACGAAAATGAAGAATTCAAAGATAGTTATGTGAGAAATAGCCAGAACGGTTAAGGTTATGAACTATAGTTACAAAGAAATTAAATTTTAATGCTTAAATATTTTATAGAGTTTAATACTTTTAAAAATCTTGTTAAAATTGCATAGAAAATATTCTACTTCCTGAAGAGATTTAATAGTATTATCTTTGCAACAAGAGAAATTTAATTTCTTTTTATTTTTTTTAGTTGACTTATCCACGAAAATCATTCCTTTCATTTAGAAGCTTTAAAGATGATCCGATTTGCAAAAATTCCCTTTTTGTAATATAATATGATGTAAATTTTAAAAGTTGAATGAGGAATTATGGAAGTTAAATTAAATGAAGATGAAAGAATAGATGATTTGCAATTAAAAGGTTTAAAAATTATTCAAAATCCAAAATGGTTTTGTTTTGGGATAGATAGTGTTTTGTTATCTGATTTTGTAAACAATATAAAGAACAATTCTTTTGTTTTAGATTTAGGGACAGGCACAGGAATCCTTCCTATTTTATTGTGTGGAAAAACAAATCTTAAAAGAGTTATAGGAATAGAAGTTCAACAAGATGTAGCTGAGATAGCAAAAAGAAATATAGAGCTAAACAATCTTAAAGATCGATTTAATGTTATAAATGATAACATAAACAATATAGATAAATATTTTGGTAAAAATGAATTTGATGTTATTATTACTAATCCACCATACAAGAAAAATAATGATGGGGTAAAAAATGAAAATAAACAAAAATTAATTTCACGACATGAAATCCTAGCTACATTGGAAGATTTTATTAAAGTAGCATCATATTGTCTTAAAGATAGAGGTAGTTTTTATATGGTTCATAAAGTAGAAAGATTAGTAGACATTATCTGCCATATGAGAAAATACAAAATCGAACCCAAAAGATTAAGATTTGTTTTTACAAATGAAAAGAGTAAGCCAATTTTAGTTTTGATAGAAGGAGTAAAGAATGCAAGGCCTTTTTTGAAAATAGATTCTAATATTTATATTTATAATGAAGATGGAGAATATACAACTCAAATTAAAGAAATTTATTCAGAAAAATAATAAATATTTGTAAATAAAACAAGTAAAGGATGTTATAAGAATGGAAAAATTTGGAGAATTATATTTAGTTGCAACTCCAATAGGTAATATGGAGGACATTACTTTAAGAGCTATAAAAACTTTGAAAAATGTAGATATTATTGCTGCTGAAGATACTAGACATACTTTGAAATTACTAAATCATTTAGAAATATCAAAACCATTAATAAGTTATTACAGACATAATGAAGATGTAAAATCTGATGTATTAATAGAAAAGTTAAAAGAAGGCAAAAATATTGCCCTTGTATCTGATGCCGGAACTCCTGGAATTTCTGACCCTGGTGAGGAAATCGTAAAAAAATGTATCGAAGAAAATATAAATATTATACCGATACCCGGTGCTTGTGCAATGGTAACGGCGTTAGTAGCATCAGGTTTAGATACAAAGGAATTTACTTTTTATGGTTTTTTGCCGATGAATAAGAAGTTAAGGAAAGCAAAATTAGCCGAAATAAGTGAAAATGAAAATACTATAATTATATATGAAGCTCCACATAAGTTAGATTCTACATTAGAAGATTTAAAACAAGTTTTGAAAGATAGAAAAATTACTATTGCTAGAGAATTAACAAAAATTCATGAAGAGTTTATAAGAGGAAATTTGGAAAATATAGAAGATAAAATTTCAAATATTAAAGGTGAATTTGTCTTAATTGTAGAAGGTAAGAAAAAGGAATCTTCGAGTCAAGATAAATTTGCGAATATGAGTCTTGAAGAACATTATGAATTTTATACTAAAGATGGATTAGAGAAAAAGGAAATCATAAAATTGATTGCTAAAGATCGAAAAGTAGCTAAAAATGAGATTTACAGATATTTTTTAAATTATTAAGTTATATATTATTTTTTGTTAGAAACTATAAAAACATTAATAAGATTACAATCCATATCTTATTAATGTTTTTTTCCACAGCTTAATATAAAGGTCAATTAATATCAATTGCCTTAAATGTTAAAAATTAAGTATATATTCTAATTTTTCTTTTCTTCTTTTAATTTCATTAAATTATCAGCACATTTAGAACATATTAATTTATCTTTGTACTCAACTAAATCTTTTGTGCTACCACAAAAAATACAGTTTTGTTCGAATTTTTTTAAAACAATTGAAGAGCCTTCTACATATATTTCTATAGGATCTTTTTCAGCTATTTCAAATTTGTTTCTTATTTCTATAGGAATTACTACTCTTCCTAATTCATCAACTTTTCTTATAATACCTGTAGATTTCATTTTACCTCCTTAACGATATAAAAATTACAATCCCTAATTTGTTTTAATATATCATAAAAAAACTTATAGGTCAATTAAAAAATGGTAAAAATTTAAAATAATTGTAATTTATTGTCAAACTTTTTGTTATACATTTAAAAATTTAACAGTAATAATTGAAAAATAGAAGAATAAAATTATTTAGGTGATTGTTTTGTTAAATATAGTTTGGCCAATTTTTATAATAATATCATTTATATTTGCAATCTTTACAGGAAAATTATCAGAGTTAAATGCATCAATTTTTACAAGTACAGAAGAAGCGGTCAAATTATGTATTAGTTTGCTTGGTACAATATGTTTGTGGAATGGAATAATGCAAATAGCAAATAAAACAACAATAATAAATAAACTAACAAAGTTTTTAAATCCAATCATGAGATTTTTATTTCCAGACATAAAACAAGATTCAGATGTACATAAGGAGATTTCTATGAATATTATAGCAAATATTTTAGGGCTTGGAAATGCAGCAACTCCTCTAGGGATTAAAGCAATGAAAAGTTTGCAAAAACAAAATAAAGATAAAAAAGTATTATCAAATTCTATGGCAACTTTAATTGTTTTAAATACAGCATCTATACAAATAATTCCTACAACAGTTATTGCTATAAGAAATTCACTAGGTTCAAGTAATCCTACTGGGATTATATTTCCTGTTTGGATAGCCACTATATGTGCAGCTGTTATAGGAATTTTTTTTACTAAATTATTTATAAAGTTAGGAAAATGAAATGTTGAAAAATAATTGATTTAATTTTTTTCTACTAATCAGAAAATTATACTTTCTGATTAGTAGAAAAGTCGCTTCGCTCCAACGGTTGCACACAAATTTATTTCATAAATTTGGCGCACGAACAAATTCACGGAAAGCCAAAGAAAAATGTCAAAGTTTGTACAAATTTAAGGCTTTCCGATTTGTTCAGCATTTAGAAAGGGATAAGATATGGAATTTATTAGTTTTTTTTCTGACATTGCAATGCCTCTAATAATATTATTAATAGTAATATATGGGTTAATAGAAAGAAATAAAGTATTTGATATTTTCTTAGATGGTGCAAAAGAGGGAATAGGTGTAGTTGTAGGAATTTTTCCTACATTGATAGGGCTATTTGTTGCTATAGGAGCATTAAGATCTTCTGGTATTTTAGATTTTATAGTTCAAATAATGACGCCGATTTTAGACATTGTTAAATTTCCAAGTGAAATAATGCCACTTGCTCTTATTAGACCTATTTCAGGGAGCAGTTCAATTGCGGTTGCAGTAGATATAATGAAAAATTTTGGAGTAGATAGTACTTTTGGTCTTATGGCATCTGTTATTATGGGTTCAACAGAAACAACTTTATATACTATTGCAGTATATACAAGTGCAGTTGGAGTTAAAAAAACGAGATTTGTTTTAGCTGCCTCTTTATTAGCCGATTTTGTTGGAATTGTTGTGTCTGTAGTCGTTTGTCGAATTATGTCGATGAATTTTTCTTGACAAAAAAGATTTTACATAATATAATGTTAGTATAAAATTATGTAATACAAATCAGAAATGTTTAACATTCTAATAAATATTTTTATTTTTGTTCTAATTTTTTTAATCGTAAAAAAAATCCTAGTAAAAATAATGACAAAAAGATTTATTAAAGAAATTTTAAATGATTGAAAAATTTAGTTTCTAAATAATTTATATAATTTTTATCTATTAGGAAAGTTATGATAACTTTCTAATAGATAAAAAATATTGTACACAAATTTTATACAATAAAATTTGGCGCACGAACAAATACGCAACATATAAATTAATCTAAAAGATTAGAATATTTAAATCATGTTGCTTTTGTTCTGATAAAATGTTTTTAATTTTGTAGAGAAAATAGTCCCCCCCAACAATTAAATATTTATCTTAATTCTTGGTTAATATAATTTTTAATCAAAAGTCTCTGTTTAAGATTAATTATTTATTTATTTTCTCTACAATTGATATATATTATTTATGATAAGATTCACCATTTATTATTTTAAAAGACCTAAATAGTTGTTCTAGTAAAAATAGTCTTATCATTTGATGTGTAAAAGTTAATTTTGAAAAACATATATTTTCATTAGAAATATTTAATATTTCAGAATTTAACCCCAAAGAACCGCCTATTATAAAAGTAATACTACTTGTTTTTAAAGTTAAATCATCTATATGTGATGCTAATTTTTCAGAAGAATATTCTTTTCCATTTAAATCCAAACATATTGTGTATGAATCTTTTGGAATGTGTGCTATTAAATTTGAGCTTTCTTTGTTTTTAATTTCATTTACCATAGAATCATTTGAAGTATTTTGTATCTTTAAATCTGGTAATTCTATAATATGTAATTTACAATATTTTGAAAGCCTTTTTGAATATTCTTCGATTGCATCCTTAAAAAATTTTTCTTTTATTTTTCCAATACATAGTATATTTATTGTTAAAATTTTTATCCCTCCTAAAAGATAATCCATAATTAAAATAAAATCTGAAAGTAATGAAATATGTTACAGTTCAGTACGTAAAAAAATATAAGGCTCCCGAATATAATAATTTATTAATTTTTCCATCTCCCCATTCTAAAAATTCTAACAAAAGTTTTTCAAACTTTTGAGAATTTTTGAACGGTCCCCACAAGTCCCTACAAAATTAATAAATTATTATATTCTCGAGCTATTTAAGTTTTTATTGTACTGAACTGTAACTGAAATATTTGTTGTTAAATATTAATTATTTTGCTTTGTTCATCTCTTTTAGCTACATACAAATTTAAAGAATTTTCATCATAATTATTTGAAATTAAGTCTTCTACAACTGTTTTGTAGGCAAGTTCAGGAAAATTACTTTCTTTGCTTAAATGACCAAGCATAGCTTGTTTTAAGCCACTATGTAAAAGGCAAGAAATTGTTTTTCCTGCGTCTTGATTAGATAGATGACCAATAGGACCTCTAATTCTATTTTTTAATGGATAAGGATATTTAGAATACATTAATACTTCTGGGTCGTAATTTGACTCAAGTAATACAAATAAACTATCTTCCAAATTTTTTAAAATTCCATTTGTCATATGTCCAATATCTGTTGCTATACTCATTTTTTTGTTATCTTTAAAAATGCAGAATCCGCAAGGATTTGCTGCATCATGAGGTATAGAAAAAGGTTTTATTTTTAAATCATTAATTTCAAACTTTTCTTCTATTTTAATAATATTGATGTTTTTTTCAGCAATTTTTTCTTTTTGTTTTGGCATAGCATCTAGTGTTTTTTGATTAACGTATACAGGCAAATCAAATTTTTTTGCAAATGTACCAAGTCCTTGTATGTGGTCAGAATGTTCGTGTGTTATTAAAATACCGTTTAATTTGTATGGGTCTACATCTAAATTATTTAATGCTGTTTCAATTTTTTTACTGCTGACTCCAGCATCTATAAGGATATTAGTATTCTCTGTTGAAACTAGTAAGCTATTCCCGCTACTTCCACTATATAAACTACAAAAATTTAGCATGTTTATTTCTTCCTTCTTATGTTTATTATTATATAATTTCTTCTAAAAAAGATTTAAATTGTAATTTTTGTTATTCAGTAACTCTTTCTATTTTTGCGCCAATCTTTCTGAATTTTTCTTCTATATGTTCATAACCTCTGTCAATATGTTCTAAGTTATATACTTCAGTTGTACCATGAGCAGCAGTTCCTGCAATAATTAATGCTGCACCAGCTCTTAAATCTGTAGAATATACAGGAGCTCCATATAATTTTGGTACACCTTCAAAAATAGCTGTTTTTCCTTGTGCAGTAATTTTGGCTCCCATTTTATTTAATTCTTCAGTATATTGGAATCTTGATTCCCAAATACTTTCATTAATTATACTTGTTCCATCAGCAAGAGATAAAACAACACCCATTTGAGGTTGTAAATCAGTTGGGAATCCTGGATGAGGTAATGTTTTAATATTAGCCTTATTTGGTCTTTTATTGCACCAAACTCTGATACTATCACCATAATCCTCAATATTTCCACCTATTTCTAATATCTTAGCTGTAATAGAATCTAAATGCTTAGTAATACAATTTTTAATTAATAAATCACCTTTTGTAGCTACTGCTGCAAGCATAAAAGTTCCTGCTTCAATTTGATCAGGTACAACAGAATATGTGCTATTTCCATGAAGCTCTTTTACACCATTTATTTTTATTACATCTGTTCCTGCACCTCTAATATCTGCCCCCATAGTATTTAAAAAGTTTGCAACATCTACGATGTGTGGTTCTTTGGCAGCATTATCTATTATAGTAGTCCCTTCTGCAAGTACTGCAGCTAGCATTATATTAATAGTAGCTCCAACAGAAACAATATCCATATATATATTTGTTCCAACCAATTTTTTAGCTTTACCATTGATAGTTCCTTTTTCAACAGTAACATTTGCACCTAATAGTTCAAATCCCTTAATATGTTGGTCAATTGGTCTTGCACCTAGTTTACAACCACCAGGCATACCAACTTCAATTTCTCCTTTTCTTCCCAGCATTGCACCTATTATGTAATAAGAAGCTCTAAATTTGCTTGTAAGATCTAAAGGAGCTTTTGTAGTAGTAATATTTCTTGTATCTATATTTATTTCGTTTGGTGTAACCCAAGTTATTTTTGCACCTAATTTTTCTAAAATTTCACATGATATTTTTACATCACTTATATTTGGTAAATTGTTTATCGTACAAACTCCATTAATTAAAAGTGTAGCAGGTAAAATTGCAACTGCTGCATTTTTTGCTCCATTTATATTTACTTCACCTTTTAAAGGTGTTGGTCCAGTTATTATTAGTTTTTCCAATTTGTATATCTCCCTTCAGAATAAAACTCTATCTCGTTAGAATATACCATAAACATTGTATAAATGCAAGAGGGGAAGTGGGGGCGGACTCAATTTTCCCTCTTTTGTTAAATTTAATTTTTTATGGGAATATATATTAAAATGCAGTGATGCGCAGTTTGGGAGGATGCCAATTAGTATAGACCAGTCCTGCACAACTGCTAATGTTATAAATTTGCGACCAAGTATTTCATATGATAAGTCCGACCAGCAAAGAACGGAATTTTAATATATATTCCCAGAATATAATATATAAGCAAGATGGGAGAATTGAGTCCGTCCCCCGTTTCCCTCTTAATTTTTAGCAGTAATTAGTCCTGAATTTGTGAAAAATTCTAGTAGTTTAAATTTAAATTTTATTTCAGGCGTATCATTATCTGATATTAGTGCATAATCTTCATTAGACATATTTTCCTGTAAATTTTCTTTAGATTCGTCAGGAACTACACCAGATGTTACATCTATAAAGCATAGAGGAGGAAACATTACACACCACCAGTTTTGACCTTTAGCTTCTCCTATTTGTACTTTTAAGGCGTCGTAATATCCCGCTGGAAGAGATATGTCGCCATATGTTTTTGTTGGAAATTCAAAATTTCCAATTTCTATACTTACAGGATAGTTAAATCCATTTTGTTTAATTGTATCCTCAGCAATTTTTTGAAAATTAGGAATATTTTCGTTTACTAATTTAATTGCTTCTTCTTTATCTGAACAATTTCCGCAAATATTGTTCATATATTTTATTAAATTATCACGAACTATATATTTTAGATTTTGGTCTTCTGTACTATTGCTATTGGCAATTACATGAAGTCTAAAGACACTATCAGATAGTTCTTGAGATACTGTTTGTGCGTAAGAAAAAGCACAAATTGATGTATATGCAAATATTAAGAAACTTAAAATTATTACCATTTTTACCTTGGGATTTTTAATTAAATTTAAAATTTTTTTCATAAGTTACCTCCAATAAACTTTTTTTGAAAAATATTCTTAATATAATTATTGACAATTTAGAAAATTTTATACAATGTTTTTTGCTGTCGAAAAAGAACGATAAATTTTATTTGAAATATTATTGACATATTTCAAAATAAATGGTAAAATTTGGAAGAAGTTAAAAGTGGAAATTTTAAAAAATTGATTACAATTAAATGAATTTGGCTAATGTTGATAGAGCAATTTTGGCTCGAATGGAGGTTTTTATGAAAATAACTAATGATGAAAAGGTATGTTCATTCTTCGCAAGTGATTATCATTTTGAAATGATAACATTACCTTATATAAAAGAAAGTATTGAAAAAAATAAAAAGGTAATAGTATTTACGGAAAATAATTTAGAAACAACAATAGATAAAGTATTAAAAGGGATGAATTTAGATGAAAAAATGAAAAGTAAAATATTAAATATTGATTGGGGAAATAAAGACTCAGAAAAAATAGAGGATTTAAAAAAGGCAAATAATGAAAATAAAGAAATATTAATTTTAGTAAAAGGAAAAGAACAATATATAAAAAATATAGAAGATAGATTTTCTAAAATGAGCAACAATTGTGAAACAGAAATAATAGATTGTTATGATGTAAATGAAATAGGAGATAATACTGAAAAAATAGCTAAAAATTACGATAAAGTTTTAAATACGGTTGGTAAGATTTTATTAGATTTTTAATGATGTTTTATCAAGTGACAAATAGAGTCAATCATTAAATTTGTTAAAAGTACTTGAAAAATTTTTATAAATGTTATATAAGTATGAAACAGATAACTTTATTTTATGTTGTCTGTTTTGTTTTTGTATTATAGGAAATTGCATTTCCTATAATGTAAAAAATATAGATGCACAGAAAAATTGCAAAGCAATTTTTCGCGTCGACAAATCTTATACGCTTCTTGCTAGACCTTAAAATTAATGTAACAAATATTAAAAAGGAGAGAAAAGGTCTATCGAAGCTAGATTTGTCCTTTAAAAAACACAATAATATAAATCGAATGAGAGGGAATTAAATATGGACAAAAGTTTGAATGAAATAAAAGCACTTTTGAAAAAATATGGACAAGAGCAATTATTGGATAATTATGATAAGTTAGATGATGTAAAGAAAAAAGAATTGTTGAAACAAATTTCTGAGATTGATTTTCAACTTGTTGAACATCTATATCAAACAACTAAAGGAACAGAAAATAATCATCCAGTAGAAGAAATAACACCAATGCCATATTTAGATAAATATAAATTAGGAGAAGAATATAAATATTATGAATCAATAGGAAAAAAAGCTATAAAAGAAGGAAAGCTAGCAGCCGTAACTATGGCAGGAGGACAAGGAACAAGACTTGGATATGATGGCCCAAAAGGTACTTATGATATAGGATTAGATTCTCATAAATCTTTATTTGAATTATTATGTGATAATTTAAAAGAAGAAGGAAAAAAATATGGAGTTATAATTCCATGGTTTATAATGACAAGTAGAGAAAACAATAAGGCAACGGTAGAATTTTTCGAAAAACATAAATATTTTGGATATCAAAAAGATAAAAATATATTTTTCTTTATACAAGGTGAATTACCTATGATTGATACAGAAGGAAAAATATTAATTGGCGAAGATGGACTTATAAAATTAGCGGCTGATGGACATGGTGGTATATATGAGTCTTTAGTTAAAAGTGGAATGACAGAAAAAATGAGACAAATGGGAGTCGAATGGGTATTTATTGGTGGAGTTGATAATTGCTTAGTTAAAATGGTAGATCCAGTATTAATGGGAATAGCAATAGACAAAAAAGTTACAGTAGCTTGTAAATCTGTAGTTAAAGCAAATCCTCATGAGAAAGTAGGAGTATTTTGCAGAAAGAATGGAAAACCAAATGTTATAGAATATTCAGAAATTACAGATGAAATGGCAGAAATGACAGATAAGGATGGAGAACTTTTATATGGAGAGTCACATATTCTTTGTAACTTGTTTAGTGTAGAAGCAATTGAAAGAATGGGAGCAAATCCTTTACCATATCATATTGCTTATAAAAAAGCAAAATATTTAGATAAAGATGGTAACTTAGTTGTACCAGATTCACCAAATGCATATAAATTTGAAGCGTTTTTATTTGATGCCTTTGGAGAAGTTGATGATATGGCAATTTTAAGAGTAAAAAGAGAGGAAGAATTTGCACCTGTAAAAAATTCAGATGATGTTGGTGTAGATTGCCCAAAAACTGCTAGAAATTTGTACAAGAAATTCTATCATTTAGATTAATTGAAATTAATAAAATTTTAAAGCACTTAGAAAAAATCTAGGTGCTTTAAATTTGTAGATTGATTTTTTAGTGTAGTTTATGATAATATATGATTGTTAAAATAAAATTATATGAGGAGGTAAACAATGAATTATTTAGAAGAATATAAGAAATGGTGTGAAAGTCCAGAATTTGATGAAGAAACAAAGAAAGAATTACAAGCAATTAAAAATGACGAAAAGGAAATAGAAGATAGATTTTATAAAGAATTAGAGTTTGGAACAGCCGGATTAAGAGGAGTAATCGGAGCGGGAACAAACAGAATGAATAAATATACAGTTGGAAAAGCAACACAAGGTTTAGCAAATTATATACTAAAACAGGGAACTCAAGATAATGGAGTTGCAATTAGTTATGATTCAAGGAGAATGTCAAAAGAATTTAGTATGCAAACAGCTTTAATATTAAATGCAAACGGGATAAAGACATATCTTTTTGAAAACCTAAGACCAGTACCAGAATTATCATTTGCAGTAAGACAACTTAAATGTACAGCAGGAGTAATGATAACAGCAAGTCATAATCCACCTAAATATAACGGATATAAAGTATATTGGGATGATGGATCACAAATAGTTAGCCCTAGGGATAAAGACATTATAAACGAAGTTAGAAATGTAAAAACCTTTTCAGAAATAAAAGAAACAACAAGAGAAGAAGCAGAAAAATCAGGATTATTTAATATAGTCGGAACTGAGATGGATGATAAATATATACAAACATTGAAAAAATTAGTGTTAAATCCAGAAATCGTAAAAAAACAAGGAAAAAGTTTAAAAGTAGCATATACACCATTACATGGTACAGGAAATACAATTGCAGAAAGATTGTTAAAGGAAATAGGAATCGAAAACTTATATGTTGTACCAGAACAAAAAGAACCAGACGGGAACTTCCCAACAGTAGATTATCCAAACCCTGAAGATCCAAAAGCATTTAAGTTAGCATTAGAATTGGCAAAAAAAGTAGATGCTGATGTTGTTTTAGCAACAGACCCAGATGCAGATAGATTAGGAATATTTGCAAAAGATACAAAAACATGTGAATATATGAGTTATACAGGAAATATGTCAGCATTATTAATTGCAGAATATAGAATATCACAAATGAAAGAAAAAGGAATATTGCCATCTAATGGAATGTTTATAACAACAATAGTATCTTCAGAACTTGCAAAAGCAATAGCTAAAGAATATAACTTAGAATGTATAGAAGTATTAACAGGATTCAAAAATATCGGAGCAGTAATGAGAAAAGCTGATGAAACAGGAGATAAAAAATATGTATTTGGATTTGAAGAAAGTTATGGATGCTTAATTGGAGATTATGCAAGAGACAAAGATGGAATAGCAGCAGTAATGGCACTTTGTGAGGCAGCTTGTTATTATAAAGAAAATAATTTAACATTATGGGATCAAATGATAAATATATATGAGAAATATGGATATTATAAAGAAGCACAAGTATCAATCGTAAGAGAAGGGCCAGAAGGAGCAGAAGAAATAAAACAAATGATGACAAATACAAGAAATAAGGATATTACAAAAATAGGAGATTATAAAGTATTAACCTTTAAAGATGTTGAAAAAGATATTGTAAAAAATATGATAACAGGAGAAATATCTACAACAGGTCTTCCTAAATCAAATGTGTTATATTATGAATTAGAAGATAATGCTTGGTGTTGTGTAAGACCTTCTGGAACAGAACCAAAGATAAAATTATATATGGGAGTTAAAGGAAAGACAGAAGAAGATGCAAAATCTAAGTTAGAAAAATTAAAAGAAGCAATGATAGAAGAGGTAAAATAAGTTGACAAAGGGGACGGGGCAAAATGGCAATTGCTTAAAATTGCCATTTTGCCCCGTCCCCTTTGTCAACTTCCTTCGTCCCTATTGTCAAATTTTCCAATAATCTAAATTTCTTTGAATTGCACCAAATAGATTAGCTCTTATCATAGGAATATTCTTAGATAAACTAAAAATAAGTTGTTTCATATCTTCTCTTTTAGAAACTCCATCCATAGGGCAAACTTTTTGCATAACTTCAACGTTGTTTTTCTTTATAAATCGTTTAATTTCTTTTTCAGGAGTATAAACTAAAGGTCTAATAAGAGTTATTTCAGACCTGCTCATATAACTTACAGGTGCAAAAGTACTGATATTTCCTGCATATAACAGATTTAATAAAAATGTTTCTAATACATCATCTTGATTATGTCCTAGGGCAATTTTGTTACAATGTTCTTTAATAGCGATGGAATTAATAGCACCTCTACGCAAATTAGCACATAAAGAACAAGGATTTTTTTCTTTCCTTAAATCAAATACGATTTCTTTTGCATTGCTATTTTCTATAAATAAAGGAATTTCTAATTTATCACAAGTATTTTGCAAAAATTTAGTATCAAAATTTTCAAAACCTGGATTTATGCTTATTGCTATAATATCAAATTTTTTAGGATAAAAAATTTGAAGATTTTTAAACGCGTTAAGCATTGTGATAGAATCTTTTCCTCCAGATAAGCATATAGCAATTTTATCATTTTCTTCAATCATGTGATAATCTTCTATTGCTTTACGCATATGACTTAGTATTCGTTGCATTTTAGTGTTCCTTTCTTTAAATTTATTAATATCAAATATTATAGCAGAATTATGAAATTTTGACAAATTGAAAAAAATCATATATATTTTATAAAAGTATTGACAAATAGTATCAAATATAATATCATATAATTAATCTTAATAGGGGCGAATATTTCTATGCAAAAGGAGGAATATATATGCCAGACATAAGTAAATTGATACTTAAGATGAAAAGACAGCCAAATGGGATTAGGTTTCAAGAATTGGCAAAAGTTTTAGAGTACAACGGATATGAAATGAAACCGAAGAAACGGGACGTCGCACAGACAATTTATAAATAAACAGGGTGATGTAATAACAATAAAGCAAGAAAATCCATTAAAAGCTGTATATGTGAAAGATGTACTTAGAAGAATAGGCGAATAAAACTCTGTTCTTTGAGTACACTTAAAATAAAGGAGATAAGGAGGTACCTTTATGAAGAATGTAAAAGATTATATGAAGTTGCCATATAATTATATTGTGCAACCCATAAAAGATGAAAGTGGGGAATATTTTTATGCAAAAGTTTTAGAGTTGGATGGGTGTCAAAGCACAGGGGAAACATTTGAAGAAGCATATGAAAACTTACAAGAAGCAATGGAAGGATGGATTGAAGCAAAGTTAGAAGGCGGATTTGAAATACCAATGCCAGTAGGATATGATGATTTTAGTGGAAAATTCATAGTTAGAATACCAAAATCATTGCATTATAGATTATCAGTAGAAGCAAGGCAAGAAGGTGTATCTTTAAATCAATATGCATTATATAAACTAAGTCGTTAATTTTTCACATATATAGCATTAATATAAATTTAGAGCTTGTCAAAAGATAGGCTCTTTTTCAAAAATATAGGAAAATGAGTTAATTTTGACAAACTTATTAAAAAATGTTAATATAGATATATGTTCTCATAGCTCAGCAGGATAGAGCAGTCGCCTCCTAAGCGACCGATGGTGGTTCGAGTCCGCCTGGGAACACCAAAATTGTTGCCAAAAGGGACGGGGCTTTTTGGCAATTTTATAATAAAAATAAATATTGCCAAAAAGCCCCGTCCCTTTTGGCAGAGGTATATATGGAAAAAGAAAAATTCATGAAAGAAGCTTTAAAAGAAGCACAAAAAGCATATGAAAAACTAGAAGTTCCAGTAGGTTGTGTGATAGTGAAGGATGGAAAAATAATTGCTAGAGCGTATAATATTAAAGAAACAAAATTTGATACTACAAAACATGCTGAAATAATTGCTATACAAAAAGCAAGTAAAAAATTAAAATCATGGAGATTAATTGACTGTGAAATGTATGTAACGTTAGAGCCATGTCCTATGTGTGCAGGAGCAATTATAAATTCAAGAATAAAAAAATTATATTATGGAGCAAAAGATGAAAAAACAGGAGCGGTTGGTTCTGTTTTAAACTTATTAGAGGACTATAAATTTAATCATATTGTAGAAACTGAGTCAGGTTTACTAGAAGAAGAATGTAGTAATATTCTAAAACAATTTTTTAAAGATTTGAGAAATATAAGGAAGGCAAAATAAGGATGTACTTATAAAACATACCTGAAAGGAATGTTAGATAAAATGAAAGATAAATTAAGAACTTTAGTAAGTAATAAAATGTTTCATTTAGTAGTAATTATAGTAATAATAGTGGCAATATTGTTCTTTTTAGGAATAACTATTTTAAAATATAATGTAGAAGGAGAAACTAATATGCCATTTGTTTTATCTAAGATATCAATCATTAGCCAATCTTTAGGAACAGATAAAACAGTAGAAGGAATGAGATGGGCATTTGATGTAAATGAAACTAATGATATTTATTTATATATAGATAAGAATGAAGGGAACAATCAAGAAGAATTAATAAAATCAGTAAAGATAGATTCAATGAATGTTAATACAGCACCAACAGTTGGGCAGACTAATTTTTATAAACCAGATGTAACTGATGTAAACTTGTTCTTTAAAGATTCTGCAGAAAATGTTATAAATAGTTTAGAATATGCTGGAGATGTAGAGTCAGATATAAAAAACTTGAAGATATCTAATCAAGGAGGAATAGTAGCGTTTAGATATTCAATAAATAATGTAGCAGAATATACTTCTAATGATGATGAACAAATAGAACATAAAGATTTATTAAATAAAGCAGGAGTAGATTATAACAATTTGAAAAGTAACATTTCTTTTGATTTAACAATTAACCTAGAGTCAGGAAAGGTATTTAAATCAAATATAAATCTTGATTTGCCTTTAGATAACGTAGTGCAAGAAGGAGTAGTATCAAAAGAAATTACTGATGTAGAACAATTTATATTTAAAAGAATTCAAAATTAAGTATCGAATATTATTTTTTAATAAAATATGTTGCAAAAATCTAAAATACATTATATAATTTAAATGGTGTGAACTTGATCTTTGTATAGAGGGTAATCCAATAGAGACCTATGAACCTTGTCAGGTCCGGAAGGAAGCAGCAATAAATAGTCATCTTTATGTGGAATTACCTTCTATAGAGGGATTGAGGTCTACCATTTTTTATCATTATGGGAAATAATTATTTTACAGTTAAAAAACAAAAGGTATGAGATATAATAATTTTCAGAAATAAGGATGTGATTTTATGAGTTATACTGCACTTTATAGAAAATTTAGACCAATGACATTTTCAGAAGTTGTTGGACAAGAACATATAACAAGAACTTTAAAAAATCAAATTATAACAAATAGAGTAGGGCATGCTTATTTATTTAATGGTGGTAGAGGAACTGGAAAAACATCATCTGCAAAAATATTAGCAAGAGCAATAAACTGCTTAAATCCTAAAGATGGAGAACCTTGTAACGAATGTGAAATTTGTAAAGCAGCATTGAATGGTTCATTAACAGATATAGTGGAAATGGATGCTGCATCAAACAATAGTGTAGAAGATATAAGAAGTATAAGAGAAGAAGTAAACTTCTTACCTACAAAAGCAAAGTATAGAGTATATATTATAGATGAGGTTCATATGTTATCAACAGGAGCATTTAATGCTTTGTTAAAAACATTAGAGGAGCCACCTGAACATGTAAAATTTATATTGGCTACAACGGAGCCACAAAAACTTCCAGCAACTATTTTATCTAGATGCCAGAGATTTGATTTTAAAAGAATATCAAATGATGATATCAAAAAAAGATTAAAAATAGTCTGTGAGGAAAGTAAAATAAATATAACAGAAGGGGCATTAAATATTATTGCTATATTATCTGATGGAGCTATGAGAGATGCTTTATCAATTTTGGAAAGATGTAATCAAGATACAGATACTATTGATGAAGATAAAGTAAAGGATTTGGCAGGCATTCCTAAGACAATTTATGTAAGTAGTATTGTAAAAAATATATTAGAATATAATGTAGAAGGAACAATTCAAAGTATTGATAACATATTAAATGAAGGAAAAGACTTAGAAAATTTTGTCTGGGAAATTCTAAAATATGTAAAAGATATGCTAGTGTATAAATCTAGTAAAAAAGCAGAGTTATATTCTGAAGAAGAAATAAAAGAAATGGATGATATGCTTAATGGAGTTTCGTCTGAGCGATTAGTGAATTTGATTTATAGTTTATCAGAAATACAAAATAACATGAAATTAACAACTCAAAAAAGTATATTATTTCAAGCTGGAATGATAAAGTTATGTTATAATAATGCAAGCTCTAAAGATTCTAGTATAGGTACAGATAGTAATTTGGAAAAACGAATAGAAAAAATAGAAAATTATTTGAAATTAAATGGAAACAGAAATATAGAGACAAATATAATTAAGCCTAGTTATATATCTAATAATATCGAAGCAAAACCTAAGAGAGTTGCTTCTGAAGAAAAGATTAACGATGTAAAAAGCAAAATTAATGAAAACAATAAAGTAAGTTATAAAGGAAAAATTGAAGATTCGTGGCCTAAGATAGTAAATGATTTGAAACAAAATGGAAAAATAGTTTTGTTTTCAAATTTAATGGACACAAAAGCAACTCAATTAAATGATATGACAGTAGGGATACAATTTCCTAAAGGAATAAATGCCTTTGGAAAAACAATACTCGAAAAACAAGAAAATATACATGAATTAACTAGATTAGTTTCAATAGCTTGTGGAAAGCAGATGAACATAAAGTATATAGATACATCTACAAGTAATGTAGTTGAAAACTCAGTAGAAAATGATATTAAGAATTTAGTAAATGATTCAGATATATCATTTAATATAACAGATTAATTTTTATGAAAAGAAAGGAGAATTAAATATGAGTAAAAGAGGTGGATTCCCAGGAGGTATGGGAGGATTTGGCGGAATGAATATAGGAAATTTGATGAAAGAAGCCAAAAAAATGCAAGCAGATATGGAAAAATCACAAGAAGAATTAGCTCAAAAAGAATTTGATGCAACAGCTGGTGGAGGAGCTATAAGTGTAAAAGTATCAGGGGAAAAAACGATAAAAGAAATAAAAATTCAAAAAGATGTAGTTGATCCTGATGATGTTGAAATGTTGGAAGATTTAATACTAACTTGTGTTAATGAAGCTTTAAGAAAAGTTGATGAAGCACAAGCTGCACAACTTGGAAAATTTAATATACCAGGATTTATGTAAGAAGAAATGAGGAAGTAGAAATGTCATTATATTCACCATCAATAGAAAAATTAATAGAAAGTTTTGAAAAGCTACCTAGTATAGGTCATAAGACAGCTGCTAGGTTGGCTTTTTATATTTTAAATTCTTCAGAAGAAGAAACAAAGGAATTTGTTGATTCAATAATTAATGCTAAAAAGAATTTAAAATATTGTAGTAAATGTTTTAATATATCAGATACAGATCCTTGTCCAATCTGTAGTAACCCTAAAAGAGATCAGACATCAATTTGTGTTGTAGAAGATGTAAGAGATATAATTGCAATGGAGAAAACACATGAATTTAATGGAACTTATCATGTTTTACATGGTTCTATTTCACCTATGAACGGAGTTGGACCAGATGATATAAAAATTAAAGAATTGCTGTCTCGACTAATGGAAGGACAAGTTAAAGAAGTAATACTTGCAACAAATCCTAGAGTTGAAGGTGAAGCAACTGCAATGTATATTTCTAAATTGATAAAACCTTTAGGGATTAAAGTTACTAGGATAGCACATGGTGTTCCAGTTGGTGGGGATCTAGAATACACAGATGAGATTACACTTACTAAAGCACTTGAAGGAAGAAGGGAAATGTAGAATTATTTATATAAAAATATAACAAAAAGTTATTTTATTGTATAAGAAAAAGTCAACTTTATAAATATAAAAAATTTCTTCATGAAGAATGAATTTTAGATTTTTAGTCGTTAAGGATTATACTTAAAGATTTTTAAAATATTGTAAAAACCTTGGCTTTCTAATTAGTTCACTTTTTTATGGCTTTCTATTTTTTCTAATTACAAATTTTATTTTTGCTTCTGATTATATTTATTTCTATTGACATATAAACATTTTATTGATATTATATTTTTAGTTTCAAATTCTTTAAGTATAATCCTTAAGGAAAATATATAGATAAGGCTAGATATTATGAGTATTTTATTAAGTAAAAAGATGGTATGTTTGTTTATAGGTATATGTATATTTATTATTATTTTTCCTTGTAATGTAATGGCAGATGTTGATTTATCTAAAATAGTAGAAATTGGTGATCAGGTAATGAGTGGAAATAATGTCAAAGCATGGAAGAATTTAACAAGCGAGATGATAGAAGAGGCTTTTAAAAGTAATGATCAGCAATATGTTATTTCGGCAGCGCAAAGTTTAGGCTATAATTTAGGGTCAGAATCTTACTATATAACAAGCAAAGAAGATGCAGAATTATATATATCTTTAGCTAATAAATTTAAAGAAGAATGGAATGATGAGGATAATTTGACTATAGTGACGGGAATACAGACAACTAATTATGAATTTCATCAGTACTTAGATTATATGGAAATTCTAATAACATACGCCACCAAAACGGATTTTCCAGAAGAAAATGATGGTAATAAAAATAATAATGATAATGACAATAAAAATGATGATAATGAACCAGTAAAGGTGGATAACGATACAATTTTTGAGTTAGAGTGGGATAAGATTCAACCAGATGTATATGGAGGGCAAGGTTTATCAGTATTAGATGATGCAAAAAAACTTTATAATAAATTGATGGAAGTACATTATGAAGATTTATCTGATGAAGATAAGGAAAAATGGGACGAAAGAGCTTATGCACTTATAAGAACTTTGCGTAATGAGTATGCAACAGGTATATCAGAGGAAATGGCTTCATCTCTTGAGAGTGTTTTAGCAGATGATCCAATTTATACAAATCCATTAACGGATCCAGATGTAAAAAATAGAGTTCAAACATCTACATCAGTAACTCCAAATACAATAATAGCTGATTCGGAGCAATTCATAAAAGATGGGAAAGATAGTAATATAGCAACAATAAATCAGGAAAATGCAGACACGGTTTTAAATAGTATATACAATATAATGTTAGCAATAGGAATAACAGTAACAGTAATATGGGGATTAGTAATAGCAATAAAATTGATGATGTCAAGTGTAGAAGAAAAAGCAGAATACAAGAAATTATTATGGCCATATTTGGTTGGATGTATAGTAATATTTGGATCATTCATAATATGGAAAATAGTAATAATTATTATGAATGGTGTAATGTAATATAAAAAGAAGAATATCTTATTTATGATATTCTTCTTTTAATAATGTTTTACAAATATCTTCGGTAGAATGTTTTTTAGCGAGTAAATTAGTTGCTTTTTTCATATTTTTTAGTAATTGAGGATTAGATAATAGATTGTTTATAATTTTATAAGGATCATTATCCTTTTTTATCCAGATAGCAACACCTTTTTCTTCTAAAAATTTAGCATTATCTTCTTCTTGACCAGGAATAGGATTTATGATAATCATAGGTAAATTAGAAGCTAAACTTTCAGAAGTAGTTAATCCACCTGGTTTTGTTACAACTAAATCTGAGATACTCATTAATTCAGGAACCTTATCAGTATATTCAAAAATTTTAATTGATTCTTTTCTATTATTTTCTGTTACAATTTTTTCAAATTCATTCTTCATTTTTTCATTTTTTCCAGAAATTACAATCATTTGTATATTATCAAAATTTTTTACAAAACATTCGAGGATTTCTATTGTCTTAGATTTTCCAAGACCAAAAGCTCCTCCTCCAAAAAATAAGACAGTAAATAAATTTTCCTTTAAGTCAAAACTTTTACGAATTTCTGATTTATCAAAGTCTTGTGAAAATTTACTAGATATAGGAATCCCTGTTATAAATATTTTATTTTCATTAATATTTTTGCTAACTAAAGATTCTTTCATTTTTTCATTTGCAACAAAAAAATAGTCTGTATAATCTGAGCCAATTAGCCATTGGTCATGAGCGGCAAAATCAGTCATTATAGTTGCAATTTTAGAATTTATTTTGCCTTTCCTTTTTAGATAGCAACACATTTGGCTCCCAAAAGGATGTGTAGAAATTATCAATTCAGGTTTTTTTTCTTTTAATAATCTTAAAAGTTTGATTGCGAGGATTTTATTAGACCTAGAACTAATATGTGCTAAAGGACCTTTTTGAGAATCTGCGTATATTTTTCCCCATGCCCAAGGGGCTTTTTTTGCCATTTCTCTGTAAGCTGCTGTTGTTATCTTTTCAATTGCTATGTTGACATATTTCATACAGTCAATTAATTCTACATCTAAATTCTTGTAATTATTAGTTAAATATTCATAAATTGATTTAGCAGCTGTTAAATGTCCACCTCCATAAGAGGCATAAAATATAATTATTCTTTTCATAAAATTCACCTTTATATTTATATTGACAGAATTTTAGCACATTTAAAAAAATTTTTCAATGATTAATGCTTTAATTGTATATTTCTGAATAAATTTAGTAAAATTGGAATACAAATCCATAAAAAATGACAAAAAAGTAAAAATGTGATATAATTATTAATAATAGTAATAGTTGTGAATTACTGTAGTAAAAAAGGAGGAAAAGATAATGAAAAAGTTTTTAAATAAAAGTGTTATACTCTTTATTATAATTGCAATTTTCTTCAGTTGTATAAATTTAAATACTTTTGTATATGCGGATAAAGTAGATTTGAGTCAATATGAATCATGGAAAGATATACCTCTCGAAAGATTTCAAAATCCTGAAAGTTTAGAAGAAGCAGAAGCATTGAGTAAATTTCTAGAAGGAGTTAATTATGCAGATTTAACAGAAGAAGAGTTAGCTGACTATTCTGATAAGGTGTATTATCTAGGAATTAAGTTAGCAGATTATACTATGGCAACGTACCCAGATTGGTATAAATTTATAGCAACAATAAGTGGAGGTTCAATAGGTGGAGCACTAGATCCTAATACGATATATAAAATATATTTAAATGAAAAATATAAAACTCCTGTATATACAAATCCATTAACAACAGGTAATGCTGATCAAAATGCAGTAAATGTTACACCAGATACAATAATAAGTGATGCAGAAACTTTTATACAAGATGGGCAAGATAGTAATATAGCAACGATAAATCAGGAAAACGCAGACACAGTTTTAAATAGTATATATAATATAATGTTAGCAATAGGAATAACAGTAACAGTAATATGGGGATTGATAATAGCAATAAAACTAATGATGTCAAGTGTAGAAGAAAAAGCAGAATACAAGAAATTATTATGGCCATATTTGGTTGGATGTATAGTAATATTTGGATCATTCATAATATGGAAAATAGTAATAATTATTATGAGTGGTGTAATGTAAAACTTTATAATATAACTTTATATAATTGCAAAAAATGAAAATAGTTAATTGATTTAATAGTCAATTAGCTATTTTTTAAATTTATTGAATAATTTTTATAAAAAAAAACCAAAATATGTATATAGAAAAAAAGATATAGGTGATGAGATGAAAAAAATATTAAAAATTTTTATTTTATTATTAATATTTGTTGCTATTTTCTATATTTTTATAAATGCAGATTATAGTCAAAAAAATAATGTACAGGCAGCATCAAGTAACACTCAAAGTTCGGACATACAACTAATGGCAAGAGCAATAAATGGAGAAGCAAGAGGTGAGCCATATGAGGGACAAGTTGCAGTAGGTGCAGTAATACTAAATAGAGTAAAAGATTCTAGATTTCCTAATACAATTGCGGGAGTAATATATCAATCAGGAGCTTTTACAGCAGTAAGTGATGGGCAGATAAATGTTCCAATAGCAGAAAATTCTACAGTATATAAAGCAGCAGAAGATGCTATGAATGGTTGGGATCCAACAGGAGGTTGTGTTTACTACTTTAATCCTAATACAGCAACTAATAAATGGATTTGGTCAAGACCACACGTTAAAACAATAGGAAAGCATAGATTTTGTAAATAATTTATCTATTTTTTATGAAAGGAAGAATTTTATATGAATAAAATTAAAGATTGGGTAAATAGATTAAAAAAAGGTCATATGTTAAGTGTAATAGGAGTATTTTTTCTTATAATTATAGTACTTGGAATATTTTTATATAGAAGTCAAGCAAAAGCGAAACAAACATCAGAAAACACATATAATATGGCATTTTATGAATTAGTAGATTATGTAGGAAATGTTGAAACATATTTAGCAAAAGCATTAATATCTACAACACCAGAACATGGAGCAGAAACATTAACTAACTTATGGAGAGAAGCTAATATGGCACAAACATATTTGACTAGATTACCAATAGAAACCCAAGAATTAGAAAATACGCAAAAATTCTTAAATCAAGTTAGTGATTATAGCTATTCATTGTCTAGAAAAAATATATATAATGAAGCTTTATCAGATGAAGATTTAAAAAACTTAGAAGAACTACATTCATATAGTATAGAATTAGAAAATACTTTAAATCAATTGTCAGAAGATATAAACTCTGGAAGGATTAAATGGGGCGAATTAGCAGATAAAGGAAGTAAAGCCTTTGCACAAGAAGTTAGTACAACATCAAATGATGGATTTAGTAGTCTAGAAGAAAATTTTCATGAATATTCAGGGTTAATATATGATGGAGCATTTTCAGAACATTTAACAAGTCAAGAGAAAAAAGGATTAACAGGAGAAGATATAGATGAAGAAACCGCAAAACAAAAAGCACAAGAATTTTTTGGGCAGGATAAAATTAAAGAAATAACTTCTTCAGGACTAAGTGAAAATTCTAGCATACCAGCATATAATTTTACAATAACAACAGGGAAAGATAATCAAGCAGCAATTTCAATATCTCAAAAAGGTGGACATATAATATATATGAACTATAATAGAGATGTAAACTCAGAAATATTGTCGCTAGAGGAAGCGAACCAAAAAGGAAAAGAGTATCTTGAAGCAAGAGGATTTAGCAATATGAAAGAAACATATTATTTGAAGCAAGAAGGTATTATGACAATAAACTATGCATATGTACAAAATGATGTAGTAATGTATCCGGATTTAATAAAAGTAAAGATTGCTTTAGATAATGGAGACATTTTGGGAGTTGAAACAACAGGATATTTAAATAATCATACAGAAAGAAATTTATCTAATGTAAAAATAAGTATAGATGAAGCAAAGAAGACATTAAATAATAGACTAAATATAGAAAGTCAAGGAATGGCAGTAATACCAACAGAATGGCAAAGTGAAATATTATGCTATGAATTTAAGGGAAAAGTACAAGATACAGAATTTTTAGTATATATAAATGCCGAAAATGGTAGAGAAGAAGATATTTTGGTAATAAAAGATACCCCAAATGGGATATTAACAATGTAAGACATAAGAACATCAATTTTCCTTTGCTTAAATATATGCAATGAGGAAATATATATTAAAATTCCGTTTTTTACTGGTCGGACTTATCATATGAAGTACTTGGTCGCAAATTTTATAACATTAGCCGTTGCGCAGGACTGATCTGTGCTAATTGGCATCCTCCCAAACTGCGCATCACTACATTTTAATATATATTTTCTCAATTGAAGCTAACTATTTATTAAAAATAGGAAATTGCTGTTCTTTTTAATGTCTTTTATATGTATCTCTAGATAATAATGTTCTACTTACAATCTGACCATTTTTCTTTAAAATTTTATAAGCTTCTGAATTTGTAGATGTAGAAGTCTGACTTGTAATTCTTGAAGAAATCTCTACATCATAATCATCAGTAGTTTTCAAACCATAAATATCAAATTTAGCTACACCATTGCTTACAGAACACACAAGTTTGATAGGATAATCTCTGTTGTTTTTAAATTTGAAATCTATTGAACCATAAACAACGGTTGCATCTCTACTTGCACTAACATAAGAAGGTACAAATTGATGATTTGATCTTTCTACAATTTCTAAATTCGCGTATACAACTGCATTATACAAAGTTGATGTTATTTGACAAATTCCACCACCTAGACCGTCCACAACTTCTCCACTAACATATATAGGAGCTTCTTTGTAGCCAGCAGCAATTGTTCTTTCTCCTACAACAGTATTGTATGAAAAAGTTTCACCAGGCATTACAACAGTACCATTTATTTTATTTGCAGCTAATGTTAAATTTGTAGTTCTGTCTCTATCTCTTGTAGAGTAAGTAGTTTTAAAAGTTGATAATAAGTCTGGAAAAGCCTCAGTACCTATCATATTTGTTGTAACTTCTGGATACAAAGTTTTTAAAGGAATTGTATATTCTTCTTGCTCAGCTTGAAGTAATGCTTTGGCTTCATCTACACTTATTGCAAAATCTAAACCATTTTCACTTGGATAAACAGCGTAAGGATTTTGTGTGTAATAAGCATTTGATGCTTCTTTATAAATTTCACTGTGGATTGCATCAATGTCTAGTTCTGAAGGATTTTCCTCTTGAGTAATAATTTCTAATGTTTTATCCTTAAGACTTAAGCTTTTGATTTCATTAATAATATAATTAGACATTTCTTCTACATTTACTACATTACCTTTTTTTCCTTTAGTTAAAATCAAATTACTATCTTCTATATAATAACTACTCTGTATAACTGCATCTGGAAGTTTAGTAGAAATATCATTTAATGCAGTTTTTAATTGTTCTTCATTTATATTAAAAACAGGTTCAATATTCACATTAGAAAACATTGTTGTTAATATAGTCCAATCATCTTGAAGAATATTACCACTTCTACCAATATTATATGCAGAATTTATTGCAGAAGGTACATCAATAGATATTTCTAAGCTATTTGTATCAATAGATGTTTCGTAGTCATTATGCTTTAATTTGATTTCTGAAGGTATATTTTCTAAAATAGTATTGTTGATTTTTTCGGTTGCTTCTTCTTTGCTTAAACCAGAAATATCTATGCCTAAAATACTTACACCTTTTACTATATTTTGGTTGTTTATATTGTAAATAGTAAATATTATAAATATTAAAAGTACAAGAATAAAGAAAATCATTATAAATAAACCAAATAATTCTCCAACACTGTAGCTTGAATTTCTAACTTTTGAGGGTCTGAACGTAGAATTATTTGAAGTATTTTCTTTTGCTAAAGTCTGTTCTACTTCATTATATTTTTTTTTAATATTAATTTTTTCATCTAAAGAAGAATTGTTTTTACTATTTGTTACTTCTTTTACGATGTTATCTTCTTTTTCAATAGTTGGTTCTTTTACACTCATTTTTTTCTCCTTTTTTAAATTCAGTTAATTATAACATATTTCGATATATGTTGTCAGCATTTTGTATAAAAAAGATATTAGAAAAAATTACTATTTTAAAAAATGAATTTTTGCAAATAATAATATTGTAAAACTTTAATTTGTTTTACAAGAATTTATTTAGAAAAGTTTATCTATTAGAAAGTCATGCTGACTTTCTAATAGATAAAAAATATTGCACACAAATTTATTTCATAAATTTGGCGCATGAACAAATTTACGGAAAGCCAAAGAGAAATGTCAAAGTTTATACAAATTTAAGACTTTCCGATTTGTTCAAAGACTTTTCTATAAAATAAAAATATTATTTTAATTTAGGAGGATATTATGCCTACAAATACTAAAATAATGTCAGAAAAATTAAAAGAAGAAATAGCAAGAGAATTAGGAGTATATGAACAAGTAAAAAAAGATGGTGGTAGTTGGGGAAATGTTTCCTCAAAAGATTGTGGTAATATAGTATCAAAAGCAATTGAAATAGCAAACAGAACAGTAGAATAGGAAAAGTGTAAAAAGCTTGGAGGTTAGCTCCAAGCTTTAAAAAATGTGATAGTTCAGGTTGCAAAAAAGAATAAAAAGACATATAATCTAACAAAGCAAAAATACTTATAGATAAAAAATAGAGATGAACTAAAATTATGGAAGGATGATAATATTAATGAATGATTTAACAATTAAAAATATATTAGAAGTAACAAAAGGAGAATTAATCATAGGTAATGATAAATATATTTGCAGGTCATATTCTAAAGATACTAGAACTATAAAAGAAGAAGACTGTTACATAGGAATTAAAGGTGAAAAATTTGATGGAAATTTATTCTGGGAAAAGGCATTAGAGAATGGAGCTTCCACAGTAATAGTACAAAATGTGGATTTTAATGAAGAAAATTTAAAAAAATGGACAAATAAAAATATAATAAAAGTAGAAAATACACTAGAAGCTTTATATGAAATAGCAAGTTTCAAAAGGTCATTATATGGCGATGATTTTAAATTAGTTGCTGTAACTGGAAGTGTTGGTAAAACAAGTACAAAAGATATTATTGCAAATGTTTTATCTCAAAAATATAAAACTTTAAAAACAGAAGGAAATAATAATAATAATATTGGGTTACCATTTATGATATTAAATTTAGATGATCACGAAGCAGCGGTAATTGAAATGGGAATGAATCATTTTGGAGAAATAAGTCTGCTTACAAAAATTGCCAAACCAATGTTAGCTGTAATAACAAATATAGGAACATCACATATAGGAAATTTAGGTTCTAGAGAAAATATATTAAAGGCAAAATTAGAAATTTTGGAAGGAATGAAAAATCCAATTCTTGCTTTAAATAATGATAATGATTTGTTAAATAAGTGGAATGATAGCAATAAAAGTGTAAAAGTTATTACTTATGGAATTGAAAATGAATCAGAAATCATGGCAGAGAATATAAGGTATAACGAAGAAAATAGTGAATTTATATGTAATCTAAGAGGAGTTAGATTTGGTGTAAAAGTACCAGTTGCAGGAGTGCATTTTGTAATGAATGCATTAAGTGCAATTGCTGTTGGATCTTTTTTTGGACTTACTAATGAAGAAATGAAAGAAGGTATAGAGACATTTTCATTAACTAAAAAGAGAATGGATATTGTTGATATTAATTCAAATGTAAAAGTTATAAATGATGCCTATAATGCAAGTTTTGAATCAATGCAAGCATCTTTAAAAAATTTGGGTAGATATGATGGATATAAGAAAGTTGCAGTATTAGGAGATATGTTTGAATTAGGAAATTATTCAGAAAAATTACATAAAGATGTTGGCATTGAAGTAGTAAAAGATCAAATTGATGTATTAATTTGTAGTGGCAAAAATGCAAAATTCATAGCAGATGAAGTACTAAGTTTAGGAATGAATAAGGAAAAAGTATATTATTTTGAAGAAAAAGAAAAAATCATAAATCTATTAGAAAAATTTGATTTAAATTCAAAAATGGTAATTTTATTTAAAGCTTCGAATGGTATGAAATTCTTTGACTTAGCTAATAAATACATAGAGAAAGTTAAAACTAATGTCAAATAAATTTAATTTTTGTTAATTTATGTGTTAAAAAATTAAAAGTATATTTAAAGAGGGAAAGTGATAATATGAAAAAGTTAAAATTAGGAGTTGTTTTTGGTGGAATGTCTACTGAGAACGAAGTTTCAATTGTTTCTGCCAATTCAATATTAAGAAACTTGGATTGCAATAAATATGAAATTTATCCTATATATATTGATAAAAGTGGAATATGGTATAAATATTTAGATGATTTTAATAAGGTTAGTTATGATGGTTTAGTAAACAAGAAAGAAAAAATTGAAAATGTAATAGAATATTTGAAAGATTTAGATGTAATATTTCCAGTTCTTCATGGATTATATGGTGAAGATGGTACAATACAAGGATTGTTTGAACTGATAAAGGTGCCATATGTTGGTTGTAAAGTTTTAGCTTCAAGTGTAGGAATGGATAAAGTGTACTCAAAAATAATTTTTGAAAAAGCGGGTTTAAATCAAACTAAATATATTTATTTGAGAAATTGTGGAGATAAATACATATATATAGATGAGAATTTTAATGAAAAAAATCTTGATTTAGAAGAAATTTGTAAAATTGCAAGTAATCAATTAAAATATCCAATGTTTGTTAAACCTTCAAATTCGGGATCAAGTGTTGGAATAACAAAAGTAGATAAGATGCAAAATTTAAAAGATGCAATAATGGAAGCTGCTAAGTTTGATAAAAAGATAATTATTGAAGAGGGAATAAAAGGTAGAGAAGTAGAATGTGCAGTACTAGGGAATGAAGAAGTTAAGGCTTCCTGTGTTGGAGAAGTATTATCAGCAGATGTTTTTTATAGTTATGATGCAAAATATAAAAACCAAGACTCAAGAACATTAATTCCAGCAGATATAGATCCTGCAATAGAAAAGGAAATACAAAAAAGTGCTATAAAAGCATTTAAAGCAATTGATGGAAAAGGTGTTTCAAGAGTCGATTTCTTTATTGAAAATGTAACAAATAAAGTATATATAAATGAAATTAATACTTTACCAGGATTTACAGATATTAGTATGTATCCTAAATTATTTGAAGCATCAGGAATAAAATATAAAGATTTGCTAGATGAAATTATAAATTTGGCCTTAAAATCTTATTAATTAAAAATGGGAAGGTAAAAGTATTATAAGCTTTAATATAACTCCGGTAGGAAACGAAAGAAATATTAAAGCTTTTAAAATTTTAATATAAGTATGGAAATTTTCTAAAAATGTGATATAATATTGTTACCTGATTATAGGAGGATGTCAAATGGTTTTCAAAGATTATTATAAAATATTAGATTTAGATACAAGCAGAGTAACTTTAGACGAAATAAAGGTAGCATATAGACAAGCTGCTAAAAAATATCATCCAGATTTAAATGTAGGAGATACTTTAGCAGAAGATAGAATAAAAGATATTAATGAAGCATATAGAGTATTATCATCACCATCAGCCAAAAGAAAATATGATCGTACATGGAATTCACATTTTAATAAAGAACAAAGAAAAATGAGAGGAAAAGAATCAATATTCGATATATTCTTAGGGAACTCTGTAAGGCAAAATGAACACGAAAATGCAAAGCAAGAAAAAGTAGCATTAAAAGGAGAAAATATAGAAACAGAAATAAAAGTCAGTATTGAAGATGCATTTTATGGATTAGAAAAAAAGATTTCATTGAGAACTGTAGATGGTAAAATGAAAACATTTTCAGTAAACGTTCCAGAAGGTATTAGAGATGGCGAAAAGATTAGACTAATTGGACAAGGTAAAAAAGGAAAAAACGGCGGAAAAAATGGTGATTTATTAATAAAAATTAATATTGAGGATAGTAAAAAATTTAGGCTAAGAGGTTCTGATCTATATACAGATTTATTATTATCACCATGGGAAGCGGCTCTAGGTACAAGAGTTAATGTAAAAACAATAGATGATGAAACAAAAGTATACATACCACAAGGATTGCAAAGTGGAGAAGTAATCAAAATTCCAAATAAAGGATACAAAAATGGAAAAGGTGGAAGAGGCGATTTAATTGCAGAAGTCAAAATAATGGTACCAAAAAATTTGGAGTTAGATGAAAAAGAAATGTTTGAGAAATTAAGAGATATGTCAAACTTTAATCCTAGAGAAATGTAAGAAAGAAAAATCGTTATTATTCAAGTTTGGATAATAGCGATTTTTTCTACAATAGAAAAGCTATACTTTCTGGCACATGAACAATTATGCGGGCTTTAAAATGTTATAGACAGATAAAATGAAGCCCATTATTGTTCTAAAAATAATGTATATATATATATGCTAAACAGTAATAGCAGAAATATAGATTTTGTCCTAGTAATAGTTTCTTTTTTCCCAATAAAATTAAATATCCATAGCACTAAGGTTGAAATGAATAGTAGCAATATTCCTAAATTGAATTTAGAAGAAAATTGTAAAGGTGTAATAATAGCTCCTACACCAAGTATAAGGAAAATATTAAGAACGCAAGAGCCAACTAGGTTTCCAACAGCTAAATTTGTATCTTTTCTTATTATTGCAATTATAGATGTAACTAATTCTGGCATAGCAGTTCCAATTGCTACAATAGTTGAACCTATTACTATTTCAGAAATATTTAAATCCCTAGCTATATTTGAAGCATAATCAACTACAAAATCTCCTCCAAATTTTAATAGAACTACACCCAAAATGATTTGAAAAATAGCAAAAAATATGTTGATATTTGAATACTTATTTTTATTTTCTTTATAAGATTTAACAATATCTTTAATTTCCTTGAAAATTGGATAAGAAAAATATAGTAAAAATAATACAACTAAGATTATACCATCAGTTCTGTTAAGAAATCTTGAATTACTATTAATATTTATTATTCCCATAAAAAATAATAAGAAAGTTGCAAATAGTGTTACAGGAAGATGGACTTTTTTTACATCCTCTTCCATTTTTACAGGATGTACTAACCCCATTATTCCTAATATTAATAAAAGATTACAAAAATTACTACCTATTGCATTACCTAAAATTAAATTGGTTGCTCCAACTTGAGCAGAAGTTATGGTAATAATTAATTCAGGGGCAGATGTACCAAGTGCTACAATAGTTAAACCAATAAGTATTTCAGGAACGTGAAATTTTGTAGCTATGTTGCTAGCACCTTTTACTAAAAAATCTGCGCCAATTATCAATAGTGCAAGCCCAATAAATATCATAAAAATGGAAAATAGCATATAATTCCTCCAATAATAGTATTGCCATAAAATCTTTAAATATGTTACAATTTACAGCCAATTTGGTAAAATACTAAATGTTTTATATATTATATTTCATAAATTTTTCGGCTCAATACATAATTTAAGAAATTCTAAATTAATTTTTTGGCGCCCTTTCACTTAGCCCTCACTTCGTTCGGCGCGAACATTTTCCAAAAAATTAATAAAGAATTTCTAAAATTACTCCAATCACATTCAAAATTTTTTCAATATAATATATAAAACATTTAAAGCAATAAGCAACAGGCTGCAAATAGTAACATCCAGCAACTTAATTTGACATAATTTATTAACAGATATTGACAAAATATTATTATTCCTGTATAATTATATATGGTTATGTAACTAAAGACGAACTATGGATAAAACATAGAATTGGGGTGTAAAAAATGGAAAAATGGCAGGGTAAACACTTTAGTATAACTGATCCTAATGGTGTAAGAACAGTTATATATCAAGTTAATAAAACGGAAAAAGAATTTTTGAAGGATTCACCAAAATACACAGTACAAAGATTAGATTCAACACAAGAAATTGTGGGAAATGCTCAAAGAAAAACATTTTATATTGATAATCCTTCAGAATATGAAGACCAATTGGTAATTCTATCTTTTGGAAAAGATAGAGTTGTTGTTAATACGGCTTTAGTGCAGGGAAATAAAATTTCAATTACTAAAAAACCATTACCAATAAAATTTAATAGTCTTTATTCAGAAAAGGAAACAGAATTTAAAGACTTTCGTTATACACCAAATTTAAAGAGACCTATTTGTATAATAGACCCAGAAACTACAGAGGAAATAAAGCCTATGCTTTATTTTGATGAGAAAACAAATGAAGTTAAAGGAAAGTGTAAATTAAAACCATATAAATCTTATTTTGCCTTTGAAATTAGAGACAAAAAAGAAAATTAAGGAGGAAGTTTTAAATGAAAAATCCGGAAGCACAAAAACATGAAGACATAGAAATAGTATGTGCGATGTTAAATGAAAAAACTAATAAACTAGAAAGAGGAGAAAAGCCAGGGGATGCTACTGAAGTAGGAATTTATGGTAGTAAAGATGGAGTAGATATTAATATCGAAGAGTTAATAAATAATGGAATAGGTACTTATGAAATAAATTATTACCCAGAAAAAGGATCAGCAGAAAGAGTATTTAATGATGGAACAAAAGGTAAAGTAGAAAACATAGAGAAAATAAAAGAGATTTATAAAGAAAGAAAAGAAGCAGGAAGAGTAGAACACGTAGATGATAAAGATATAGCAAATGATAGATAGTACGAAAGATGTAGGTGGTAATCTATGAATTATAAAATACAAGGTGCGATTAAAAGAAATAGAACAACATTTGTAATATGTGCAATACTATGGGTCATATTAACCATAGTATTTGTTGTGCCTTTAACATATAGTTTTTTCTTAGCTAAACAAAGTGGTAGCTTTGATCTAACTATTTTTTTTGAGACAATAGTACAAAATATAACTAATCCATTTGGAACATTAGGAAATATATTTTCTCAAGGAGCATCAGTAAACTTCTTTTCAGTATGGATAGTTTTTACGATATTCTACATGTTTTTCTTTTTTATAGGTTTTGTTAGGTCAGCACCTAAGAATGAATATTCAGATATAGAACATGGTTCAAGTGACTGGAGTGAAAGAGGAGAGCAGTACAGAATTCTAAGTAAAAATAAGGGAATAATACTTGCAGAAAATAATTATTTGCCAGTAGATAAAAGAGGAAATGTAAATGTTTTAGTAGTTGGACGGATCTGGTACTGGTAAATCTGCATCATATTCAATACCAAATGCATATCAAATGCTAGGATCATATGTTTTTACAGATCCTAAAGGGGAATTGTATGATAAAACAGCAGGATATTTAAAAGAACATGGCTACGATATTAAAGTATTAAATTTAGTAAGACCACAATTTAGTGATGGATATAATCCGTTAATGCATATTTCATCAGAAGTAGATGTAGACGTTATTGCAAATATTGTTATAAAAGGGCAAAAATCTGAAAATTCTTCATCAGATCCATTCTGGGATGATTCAGCCGAAATGTTATTAAAAGCATTAATATATTATTTAATTGCAACAAGACCAGAGGAGGAACAAAACTTAGCAAGTTGTGCTGAACTAGTCAGGGCAGCAAATACAAATGGTGGAAGCAACTTATTAACAGAATTAATGAGTCAGTTGCCATATGATCATCCTGCAAGAATGAATTACAAATCTATTGAGATAGCGTCAGAAAAAACATATTCATCTATTTTAAGTACATTGCAGTCAAAGCTTGGAAAATTTGATTCAAAAGAGATTGCAGAACTAACATCAACAGATACAATTGATTTTGAAGAAATAGGAAATAAGAAAACAGCAGTATATGTAATATCATCTGATACACATTCAGCATATGACTTTTTACTTACTATTTTCTTCTCACAAATGATACAACAATTGTATGATTTTGCAGATAGAAATGGTGGACAATTAAAGGAGCAAACATTTTTTATATTAGACGAATTTGCAAATATTGGAAAAATACCAGATTTTGATAAAAAAATATCAACATCGCGAAGCAGAAAAATTTCCTTCAGTGTTATTCTACAAAATGTAGACCAATTGGAGGCAGTATATGAAAAATCTTATGAAACTATAATGGGTAACTGTGATACACACCTTTTCTTAGGAAGTAACTCATATAAAACAGTTGAATATTTCTCTAAAGCACTAGGAGAAAAAACAATTGAAAGAGATAGTATATCTATAAATAGAGATAAGCAAAACTGGCGAACAGGAAAAAGTGTATCTGATCAAGTAATGGCAAGAGCTTTAATGACACCAGATGAATTAAGAAGAATGGATAATGACCAATGTATAATTTATGAAAAAGGAATAAAGCCTGTTAAAGCAAGAAAATTCTATTATTTTGAACATCCGATGGCAAAAGAACTAGCAAGATATGAAATAAGCCATAACGATATAGGCGAAATAAAAAGAGGAAATTGGAGAAAATATAATCCATATAATCCTTATGTTGATGAAAAAGATAAAAATAAAGAGCCAGAAGATTTGAAAGTAGTTGAATCTTTAGACGATTTATTTGATGATGTAGGAGAATCTAATAAAGAAAATAAAGAAGAGCCTAAGGTTGAATCAAATAATAATGAGATTCAAAATAAGATCGAGAACAAAGATGATGAAGACATCAGATTGCCGTATGAAGAAGATGAAAACGAATATGATTTACAAAAAGAGCTAGAAGCTAAGTTCGATGAATTGTTCGGAAGTATAGATGAAGATAGTTAATTGGGAAACTGATTAACTATTTTTAATACACTATAAAAAAGTTGCTATTATATATTTTTAAACTTTTCCTGTTTGTTCCATTCAAAAAGAATTCATAAGGCTTTCTCATGAGCCTCTTTCACTCAGACCCTCTCGTACCTCGAGTATCGTGAACATCCCTCATTCGAAAGCCAAATGAATTCTATTTTTCATTTCACTCAAGCGTCAAAGATTTAAAAATATATAATAGCAACTTTCTAGAAGTTACTTTTTAAATAAATCTTTACAAACAAGAGTTCTTATGATATACTTGTAAAGGCAAAGGAAATAGTTAATAATTTTAAGTAAAAAGGAGAAATAAATTATATGAAATTTGTACATATAGCAGATTTACACATAGATAGTCCATTTATAAATCTAACAGATAAAGAAGGATTTGGAGACTTAAAAAGGCTAGAGCAAAGAAAAGTGTTAAGAAAAATAATAAATTACATCAAAGAAAATAATGTAGAATATTTTTTTATTTCAGGAGATTTATATGAACATCAATATGTAAAAAAGTCAACAATAGAATATATAAATAATTTATTTAAAGAAATTCCAAATACAAAAATATTTATATCACCAGGAAATCATGACCCATATCTAAAAAATTCATATTACAATAAATTTCAGTGGAATAATAATGTACATATATTTAATTCAAGATTTGAAAAAATTGAATTACCCGAGTTAGATATATATGGATATGGATTTGACGATTTTTATTGTACAGATTGTAAAATAGAAAGTTTAGAAATTGATAATAAAGATAAATTAAATATTTTAGTTATCCATAGTACAATAGATGGTGCAAATATAGAAGAAAAGCAATATAATTCTATATCAAGGAAAATTTTAGAAGAAAAAGGATTTGATTATGTAGCAACAGGTCATATACATAAAAGACAAATATTAGAAAATCCATATATAGTATATCCAGGTTCAACAATATCACTTGGCTTTGATGAGCCAGGAGAACATGGAATGATAACTGGGCAAGTGGATGAAAAAAATATACAAATAAAGTTTGTTCCACTTGCAGAAACAGAATTTATAGAAAAAAATATTGAGGTAACAGATATATTATCAAAAGAAGAATTAATAGAGAAAATTAATTCTTTAGAAATAAAAGAAAATCAATTTGTGAAAATTATATTAACAGGAAAAAGAAATTTTGAAATTGATACATATGGTTTATATAAATTAATAAATCAAGATAGAGTTATAAAAATAAAAAATAAAACAAAAATGAAATACGATTTAAATTCTATGCAAAATGATATAACTCTAAAAGGATTATTTGCAAAAGAATTTTTAAAAAAATTAAATCAACCAAATATAACAGAAGAAGAAAAAGAAATAATAGAAAAAGCAGTAGAAATAGGATTTGAAGCACTAGAATAAATAAAATAAAAATAAATAAAAAATAAAATAAATTAATTAAAAAATAATTAAAAAATAATTAAATTAAAAAAATAAATAAAAAATAATTAAATTAAAAAAATAAATAAAATAAATTAATTAAAAAATAATTAAAAAATAATTAAATTAAAAAAATAAATAAAAAATAATTAAATTAAAAAAATAA
>ERZ1643246.432-NODE-432-length-54898-cov-10.794286_pt1 | contig 54898 bp, 49 predicted proteins | sample MGYA00579265_ERZ1643246 | MGnify/ENA primary metagenome ERZ1643246 (study PRJEB29033, sample SAMEA4952261) | chicken gut metagenome | biome: Broiler Chicken; feature: Gastrointestinal Tract; material: Caecum | place: Ireland | collected 2018 | study: Broiler... | reverse complement strand
AAAAAACTTTCAAATTTCAAATTATGCATTAGGCAAGGCCCGATAAGGATTAGAAGCCGTTCCATCTCCAGTATTTAAGCTATTTGGCTTTAGATTTATGACAGGTCGAATACCGCGTGAAATATTCACACTAGAAGAAGGTCCCAAATTGCCGTCAGAATGCACAGTATTAACAAATGCAACATGTTCAAAGTAGCGAGGCGGCATTGGATAATAAATGTTTCCTGTATACAAATAATATTTAGAATTATTAGTATTAGATCCACCAATAGGCTTCATCAGTTGTAAATAATGCAATTGGATAGGTTAAATCACCATTTCCCATAGATTCATCATTTACTGTGAATCGATCATTTTGCTGTACACAATTTAATGTTACTCCTCTACTAATCGGAAAAGCATACCAACGATATGCAGTTCGCTCCGTTCCATATCCTAAATTTGTATATTCACTAGGTATTGTATAATAGAAACTTCGGTCATTACAAAATAAAGTGTCGGATATATATTGCTCGTATTCTGTATCTTTGATATGACTTTCATACCACTCATCTATATATTCTTTTATGGTACTATCATTTGTATTTGTTTGGGCTTTTTCTTTAGAAGTAGTCCCATATGCTATAATACTATAACTAACCTGAGCATCACTACTTCCATCACTCGGATCTACATCTGTTACTTTATACACAAAAGAATCTGATCTAGCAGTATTTGTACTATTCAAGGTATACCATCCAACATAATCATTGGTTACTTCAGTTCCTAATAAGCCAATTGGCTCTTTTAATCTAAAGCGATCTGTAGATACATCATATATATATTCTTTAGCATAGTATATCGTAGAAGTTGCTGCATGATTACTCGTAGAATTCGAAGTGCTGGCTTCTACTATTCCATCTCGATTTCCATACATATATCCTACACCAGCATTATCATCAGATACATAAGAATTTACAGTTTCTTGAACATTATCCTTTTTCCAATATTGATTATATGGACTTTTTCCTATTTGAGTATACTGTGTACTACTATCATTATAGCCGTTTTTTAAAACATCACTCTTATTTGGTAAGGCATCGATGACACTGGCATCTCCTGCATAGATCATTCTTATTGAACCATCACCATTGATTCTTAGGATTCTCCAATAGTATCCAGCAAATTTTACCCAATTATTTTCTACAGTTCCTCGGTAGTAATAACTTGTTCCATAATCATCTGGTGCACTACAAAGGTAGTTGTTTGTATCTTCCATTTCAGTTATTTTTACTGTTCCATCTTCATTTACTGTTGGACATTTTCCTGTACTATCTAACTGAGCTATAATACTGCAATTCACACTATCTTCCCCATATTCTTCAACACATAAATCATAATCGGTTGGCATCTCTGTAATGTATGAAGCTGTAATTGTTATCTTTCCTTCAAATGTTTTATTGCTTACTGGATCATCCATTCCCACATTCTCATCAATCCATAATCTGAATGTATGTGTTCTCTCTTCATTATGATCTAAATATCCTGTAGTTAATTTATAAGATGTTGTTGCATTGTCTAAAGTTGTTTGAACAACTTCATTTTCAGTTAAAACTTTTGCATTTGTATCAATCATTCCTTTAACATATTGACTATCTAAAGTTGTTGTATTTAGGATTTCTAAATTCACTTGATAACTGACATAAGAAGCACATTTATTAGATATTTTAAATGTATAAGGAGTAAGAGTACTTCCTTCTTCATCGGTCATTGGATAAGCTTTAGAAAGAGTAATCGCTTCACTTTCTTCAATAAACTCAATATCAAAACAATCTGTTACTACTTGATTGGTTCCACTTTGAATATGCGTTAAATACCAATATGCATAAGAAATACCGATACAAATCATAAACAATATTAAAATAAACAATATTAAAGCTTTTTTATTTTCTTGTAATTTTTCTAACATAATTAGACTCCTATTCTTAGTATGTAACAATTTATTCTTTTTACTCAAAATTCTTTCTTATCGTACTATTCTGATACTATCATATCATAGATGAAATAGAAAGAAAATATTTTTTTTCAAAAGAAAATGGACAAAAGAATGGAAATTTAGTACAATAAAGCTGGTGAAGAAAAAATGACTATTGTTTTTAAAGTAAGTGATAAATTAAAAGAAAAAATGATTGAATATTATACTCCTTTACGAAGAGAAAAAACTCCACCCTATGCTGTTTTTCAAGCTATGGATGCCGATACAATTGTAACTCTTTATGAATCTGGCAAGGTAATGTTTCAAGGTATCAGTGCCGATATTGATGCTAAAATGTGGACAGAAATGGAACAAAAGTTAACAGGGAAAAAAATTAATATTTATGAAAATGAAAAAAAGAAAGAAAAAGAAAAAAAAGAAAGAACTGTTCTATATAAAAAAAGTACGATTGGTTCCGATGAAGTTGGAACTGGCGATTATTTTGGACCGATTGTTGTTACAGCTGCTTATATTCCTAAAGAGCAAATTCCTTTTATCGATGAATTAGGAGTACGAGATTCAAAAACTTTAACGGATGCTAAAATTATGGAAATAGCTCCTACTCTTATTAAAGAAGTGAAACATTGTACTTTTATTTTAAAAAATAAGGAATATAATAAATATCAGAAAATGGGTTTTAATATGAACAAAATTAAAGCCATTTTACATAATAAAGTTTTAGTAGAAATGAAAAAAAGAACTCCTTCGTATGACGCAATTGTCGTCGATCAATTTGTTTATCCTCAAAAATATTTTGAGCATATTAAAGAAGCTACTGAAAAAGTTACCGATATTGATTTTACAACAAAAGCGGAAAGTAAATGTGCTTCTGTTGCTGCGGCAAGTTGTATTAGTCGTTATATTTTCTTATTGCAAATGGATGAATTAAGTAAAGAGTTTTCTACTCCGTTATTAAAGGGTGCTGGAGAAGATGTCGATAAATTAGCGGCCAAAATTGTTCAAACTTATGGACGGGAAAAGCTAGAAGAAATTGCTAAATTAAATTTTAAAAATACTGAAAAATTAAATCAATATTTATAAAAAACATCACTTTTTTGAAAGTGATATTTTTTTTAAGCAAAATATTTTATTAAAAAAGTATATAATCCCATGACTTTGTCCCAACTACCCGATTTAATTTTATAATCCATGTTGGCAAAGAATAAAATGTGATCTTTTAAATCGTCAATATGAAAATTGGAAGCATTTCTCATAATTTTGGTTACTTGCCAATCTCTTAGAGAAAGTTTTTGAGCGATTTCGTTCAATGAATATTGTTTTTTTTCTAAAATTTTGTAATACAATAACAATCGAAATTCTCTAAGAAGTAAATTTGTAAGTTGAGCGACGTCAATTTTTACACTTAAAAAGTCTTTTAGAAGTTTAAATGTTTCTTTCATATTATGAGTTATAACTGCATCCGTAAATTTAAAAAGATTTTCGTTCACATTTGAAGCGACGATCTCTTTCATTTGATTTAAGGAAATAGAATCGTTTTTTTGAAAATATAAAGAAAATTTCGTGATTTCATTTTCGATTAAATCGTATTGATTTAAAGAAGCTTCTATTAAATATTTTATGGCCGCATCACTTACTTTATAGATCGATAGCTCTTTTTTTATTTCATTAGAAAGTTCATATCCTTTAGGCGATTCTAAAGTAATCAAAGTATAATTTTCATTTATAAGCTTAGTTATTTTCTTTCTTTTATCTACTTCTTCATAAGTAACAAAAATTAAAACTGTTTTTTCATATGGAGAAAGAAAATATTTTTCTAATTCTTGTTCGTCTTTTTCAGCAAGTTTTTCTTTGCCAAAAAAATTTGCATTTTTCACAATTACATATTTTGTTTCATCAAATAAAGAAACATACGAAGCCTCTTCTAAAATTTCTTTGATATTTTTATCGTACACATAAGTTAGGCAATTTGAACTTTTTTTGGTAATAGCTTCTATTTTATGTTCTAATAAATATCTTGAATCTGTTTGAATTAAGTAAATATTCATAACATCACCATAGTATTATCTTATCATGAATTTTCTTTTAAAGTATACATTTTCATCTTATTTTTAGAAATTTTAAACCAAATTGTTTTATATTTACTCGTTTCGTAATAAGGAATATTTAAGTTTTGTAAATTTTCAATTGTTTCTTTACTCGGATGATTATAACGATTCTTTAATCCAACACTAATGATTGCATAACTTGGATTTACTTTTTTTAAAAATAATGGATCACTGCTTGTTGAAGAACCATGATGCCCTATTTTCAAAACATCACTTGAAATACTTTGTTCAAGCATGGATCTTTCTCTTTCTTTTGGAGCATCCGCCATCATTAGAAAAGAAAAATGAGAAACTTGAATTTTTAAAACAATACTAGCCATATTTTCCTCTTTGCTCGTAGAGGTATAGATATGCCACTTAAAAAATGAGGGGTCGTATTCATGAACTTTAGTAGGATAAAGGTCATGAATTTCTTTTTCCAAGTCTGTCTCGGCATTGGAATTTAATAAAATTGTATGGCACGGAATCTCGGCTAAGATGTCTTTCGCGTTTCCAATATGATCATAATCTCCATGAGTTAGGACTAAACAATCTATATCGGTTATACCTAAGGAATAAAGAAATGTTTTTATCGTTTTACCCTGTTTTACTTTTCGCTTTCTTATTTCCCAATCTTCTTTTGTAAATGAAAGTGTTCCCCCAGTATCTACTAAAATGATTTCTTTTTTTAACGGACTTACAAAAAGTGTACTATCTCCTTGATTGACATCTAAAAAGTAGACATAACTTGCTGTATCAAGTTTTGGAAGTGTTTTTACTACTACAACAAAAATACACAGATAAAGTAGCCATGTTTTGTTTTTGCTTTTTAAAAAAAGAAGAAGAAATACTATATAAATTATCCAATAAAGAGGAGGAATATAAGGTAAGCAAATTGTTCCGAAAGTTATTTTTTGACAAAATATATTGATTCTTTCAAATAACGAAATGCATAAAGATAAGATGGGAAGAAAAAACGGTAAAAGTAAATAAAGAAAACAAGCTGGATATAAAAGAAAAGTTACAAATGGCACAAATAAGAGATTCCAGATTACTGAAAGTAGATTGATTTCATAGAAATGAATGGCACTTATTGGAATACTTGCCAATGTAGCTACAGTACTTGTTTTTAAAAGATTTTTCCAATAGCTTTTTGAAGGTTTCAAAAAGAAAAAAGTAAAACAGATGAAGAAAGAATATTGAAATCCTAAATCCATTAAATAGAATGGGTTCCATAGAAGCATTCCCAAAAAGACGAAAAGAAATACTTTTAACCGGTTTAATTTCAATTCAAAGAATCGATTTAAACTCATGCCAAAGAAAAGCCATACACATCGTAAAACAGAAGGTGTAAATCCTACTAAGAAAGCATAGAAAAAGAGAAAAATATTGAAAAAAATATCTTTTTTCTTGCCAAAACGAGCAAATATCTTATTTAAAAACGCGATAAATAAAGAAATGTGCATTCCAGAAACGGCAAATAAATGACTTATGCCATTATCTCTTATGGCTTCTACTTCCATATTATCTGAATTTCCTAAAATTAATGCTAAAAGATATTCCGAATGCACTCGTGAGGAAATATAACGATAAAAATAGGTTTTGATTTGTTCAACAAGATTTCCTTTTTCTAAAAATGTAATTTTGCTGGCTGTCATAGTACGATAAATGTTTTGATAGTATAAATAATCGTGATAATCAAAAGTGTGAGGAAGTGAAGCTTTACTCGGTTCGTTCATAGTTCCTTCTACATTTATTTTCATTCCATATATTAAATGATCCATAAAATATTCTTTTTCTTCCAAAGTTTTAAAATAATAAAATACTTGTACTTTTTCTAATGCCTTCACTTCCATACTCAAAAAATTTCCATCCATTTTAAACGATTCTACATTGCCTGTTATTTTTGTTACATCTAAACTATACTTGCTTTTTTTAGGAGTTTGATAATAGATAAAGCAAAAACAAATAACTATGAAAAGAAAACAGATGAAAAATAAATTAGACCGTAATATAGTCTTTAAGTTTTGCAAAAACACTATCTCCTATGCCCTTAATATTTAATAAGTCTTCTTTTTTGGTGAATTTGCCACAGTTTTTACGATATTCTATAATACTCTTGGCTTTTGATTCTCCAATGCCTGGCAAAGTTTCCAATTCTTCCAAAGTCGCGGTATTAAGATTTACTAATCCAGAGGTTTCATCGTTTTTTTCTTCTTCTTGTTTATCACTTTCTACAATAGCATCTTGTTTTTCTAGGTCTTTTACTTCTTCTTTGGTATAGACTGTGATAACCATTTCATCGGTAACTTTTTTTGAAAGATTCAAGTTCGAAGTATCTGCCTCAGCTTGAAGTCCACCAGCTAAATTAATGACGTCATTTACTATTTGGCCTTCAGTTACATGATAAACTCCTGGATTTGCTACTGCTCCCTTAATATCGACGACAATTTCTTCATTTTTTGTTGGTGTTACTTCTATAGTCTCTGTCTTTGGACAAACATATGCTTCTTCAGCTGTAACTTCTACTAAATAAAGACTTGCAAAAACACCACATAAGATAAAAGTAAAGAGTAAACTACACAGCCACTTTTTTTCTTTCATCCAACCAAATATTTGTTCCATAGCTCCTCCTTTCTAAGAAGATAAAATTATCTTCTACTAATACATACAAGAAAAATGTTTGATTTCCTTTTTTTTATAAAAAAAACGTTCATTTTCATGAACGAATTAATATTGCTTTCCTACATAGATACGTTTGGTTGCTTCTTTGCCACAGACTACACATGGACCTGAAACTTCTTCATCTTCAATGATACAACGGCTTTTTAAACCTGTCTCTTCTTTGATTTGATCTTCGCAAGCCATGTCGCCACACCAATTGATTTTCATAAATCCAGCTTTATTTTGAGCATAATCTTTTAATGTTTCATAATCTTTTACATCATAGATCATTTCATCTCTTCTTTTTAAAGCTCTTTCATACATATCTTTTTGAATCGTTTCTAATAATTTTTCAATTTCGGTTTGAACTTCAGAAATCTTCACACTTTTCTTTTCTAAAGTATCTCTTCTTACAAGAACTACTTCATCTTTTTCTAAATCTCTAAGTCCTACTTCAACGCGAATTGGAATTCCTTTTACTTCTGCAGCAGCAAATTTAAATCCTGGGGATTTGTCGCTATCATCTATTTTATAAGTAATTTCTTCTTTTAAGGTGGAAGCAATTTTTTCGATGGTGTTTAAAACTTTTTCATCTGTACCAATTGGAATAAAGATCACTTTAATTGGAGCGATTTTAGGTGGCAAAACTAAGCCGTGGTTATCGCCATGGGTCATGATGATTCCACCGATCATTCTAGTTGTTACTCCCCAGCTGGTTTGATATGGTGTTTTAAGAGTATTATCTTCATCTAAAAATTGAATACCGAAAGCTTTAGCAAAATGATCTCCAAAGTAATGACTTGTTCCGTTTTGAAGTGCTACTCCATCGTACATCATTGCCTCTAGCGTATAGGTCTCTTCTGCTCCAGCAAATTTTTCTTTTTCGGTTTTTCTTCCGACAAGTACTGGAAGTGCTAAACATTCTCGTTGGAATTTTTCATAAATTTTTAACATCCGTAAAGTTTCAGCCTTGGCTTCTTCACTTGTTCTATGCATCGTATGTCCTTCTTGCCATAAAATTTCTCGACTTCTTAAGAAAGGACGAGTCGTTTTTTCCCAACGAACGATCGTGCACCACTGATTATATAATTTTGGCAAATCCCGATAAGAATGGATAATGTTTTTATAATGTTCACAGAATAAAACTTCACTTGTTGGTCTAACACACATTCTTTCTTCTAATTTTTCTTCTCCTCCATAAGTTACCCATGCAACTTCTGGTGCAAAACCTTTCACGTGTTCTTTTTCAACATTTAGTAAAGATTCAGGAATAAACATAGGCATTTGAACGTTTTCATGTCCCGTTTTTTTAAATTCTCGATCAAGAATTTTTTGAATGTTTTCCCAAATTGCATAGCCATATGGTCTTATGATCATGCTTCCTTTAACACTAGAGTAAGCTACTAAATCTGCTTCTTTGCAAACGTCAGTATACCACTGGCTAAAGTCCACATCACGATCCGTGATTTTTGTAACTAGTTTTGACATTTTTCTTCATCCTTATCTTCAATTTGAAAATCTTCTAATTCATTATTTTCATTTAAAATTTTATTGACTTGTTTTGTAGCTTTATCTAATTTTTCTTGACAAATTTTTACTAAATTCATCGCATCTGTATACTTATTAATAGCTTCTTCTAATGGAATAGTTCCACTTTCTAAGTCTTTAATAATTCCCTCTAAATCTTGTAATGCTTTTTCAAATGTAATCTCATTCATGTACTATCTCCTTCACTTCTACATTTGCTTCTCCTTTAGAAAAGCGAATTTTTAATATATCTTTTTTCTTTATCTTACTACTATCTTTAATAATATGTCCATCCTTTTTTACTAAAGAATATCCTTTATCTAGAATATTTAAAGGATTTACTAGCTTTAATGTTTGAACCAATAAAGTATAATCGTTTTGTTTTCTTTCTAGAACTGTTTTAATATTTTTCTTTAAAATTTGCGTTTTATTGTTTATTTCTTCTATTTTATTCTGATAAATCACTTCCGGATTTTGTAAAATATAATGCCTTTTAATGGTTTGGATCTTTTCTTTTTTATCTAATAAATAAGAATCCATTGCTTTTTTTAACTGATCTATTAAACTATCTAATTTCTGAATTTTTACATCGTATAAAACGATTGGATTTTTTAAAATAAAACTGCTTGCTAAACGATGTAAATGATGTTTTTCTTCGTTTAGTTTGGTTAAAAAGGCGTTGGAAACTTCAATTTGCTTTGTCAAAAACAAATTTTTCACTTCTTCTACTGTCGGGACAGCCATCTCGGCGGCTCCTGTCGGTGTTGGAGCTCTTTTGTCTGCAACATAATCGGCAATGGTTACATCTACTTCATGTCCTACTGCACTAATAACGGGAATACGCGATTCATAAATCGCTCTTGCCACGATTTCTTCGTTAAATGCCCATAAATCTTCGATGGATCCCCCACCTCTACCAACGATTAAAACATCTAAATCGTATTCGTTAGCTTTTTTAATATTTTTCACAATATCTTCTTTTGCCATGACTCCTTGAACTAAGGATGGAAAAAGGATGGTTTCACACAAAGGAAATCTTCTAGCAATCGTACTTAAGATATCTTTAATTGCAGCTCCTGTCGGAGCAGTTACGATTCCAATTTTTCTTGGAAATTTTGGAATTGGTTTTTTATGTTCTTGATTAAATAATCCTTCTTGATTTAATTTCTTTTTTAATCGTTCAAATTCGACGTATAAATTTCCAATTCCGTCTTGTTCCATTTTATCAATATAGATTTGATAATTTCCACCAGCTGGATAAACACTTATTCTTCCTTCTACTAAAACGTTCATTCCATCCTCAGGAGCAAAGGTTAATTTTGAAGCCATGCTTCGAAACATGATTGCACTAATGCGGGATTCAGAATCTTTCAGTGTTAAATAAAGGTGTCCTGAAGTATGTCTTTTGAAATTGCTGATCTCACCCCGCAAATATACTTTTTGTAAATAAGAAGTGCCATCAAAAATTCTTTTAATAAAATTGTTTATTTGGGAAATGGTTATATATTTGTCGTTCATCTATATAATCCCCTTCTTTCTTCTTTGGCAAGAGATAGGAGCTCTTGCATTTTTGCATAATGGCATTCATAATCTTTTATAATAGAACTCTTTGTTTCTTCTTGTGCTTCGATCTTTTTATTTATTTCATTTAAAAAAGATTCTATTTTTTCTTTCGAATATTGTTCTAATACATGAGCAAAATATTCGAAAATGGGTTCTGGTGCACATGTAAGAAAATGATAAATTTTTTCGTATGTCGACAAGAAAGCACTTTCTTTATCATAATCACATTTTATTATAAAAGGATTATGAATTCTTTGGCCGTATTGAAGGATTTCTTTTGCAGCATGATCCGTAAAGCTTTTATCTGAATCAAAATAAGGAGCTAAACGAATTTTTCCGGTTTCCTGGTTTTCTTCTATTTCCCAATTTTCACTAATACGATCGCTTTGCATGGTTAAAATATCTAGAATATATCGTTTCGTTAATTCGATTGCAAATGAGTCAGATTCGGGATAAAGAAAAGCTAAAGCTTCTTGGATTGTTTCTAAATTGTTCATATTTTTAGGAATTTCTTTGCCTATTTTTTCTAAATGGTTTTTATATTCTTCTAAAATTTTAGCTCCACTTATATATAAACAATTTTCTTTGTGAAAATTTAAAGATATTTCACCCGGAATGTGTCCGAGTTTGCCATACCAAGTTCTAACTGTTTCTATCCCCATCTCTTGTGCAATTTCTTCAACTAATTTTTCTTGAATAAAATAACGAAGATTTGGTATCGATTTAAAAAAATATTTTCCTTTTATCCAAAAAGCATAGTCGGCACTGCTGGAAAATTCTTCTTTTAGTATTTTCTTTTCTTTTCCTTCATATAGATCTTTAAATGAAAACTCTTCTAGAATATCTTTTTTCATAGTTCTTCTTTCATGAACTTATCTAAAACAGCATTGATCATTTTTACTAGTTCTTCGTCTGTATATTGTTTGGCAAGTTCAACGGCTTCATTAATTACAACAATAGATGGAGTATCCATATATTTTAGTTCATAAATGGCCATTCGTAAAATAGATGCTCCTGTTTTATCTAAACGTTTAATATCCCAATCTTTTAAATATTTATTGGCAATTTCATCGATTTCTTTTTCATCTGTAATTACACCGTACACAATATCTTTGACAAATTCATTTTCCACACTTAAATTTTCTTTTAAAATTTCTTCTGGATCATAGGAAAGATTATTTTGTTTTAAAATATCTATTTGATATAAACAAGTCATACAAATTTTTCTTAATTCACTTCGACTTAGCATACACATCACCGAAACTATTGTATCAAAAAAAACTAGGTTAAGCTAGTTATTTTGGCTTGTTCGATTCAGAAATTTTCTTTCTAAACGAACTGAAGGCTTTAAATCAAAATAAGAGATTACCCAAGCATAGCAAGGATTATTTAATAACTCGTCGTAATTTTCAGTAAGTGTTTCTATATCTTGGTTTTTGATTGCCTTGTTCATTTTGTCATAAAAGGCTTTACGTTCATAGTAAGCAGACATAATTTCTGGATCATTTCTTGTTTTTAAAAGCTCTTCTTTGGTAGTTGTCAAGAAGATATCATTTCCATTTTCATCTTTGACAACTCCCATAATAACTTCTAAAGGAACAATTACATATTTACGAGCTTCTTCTTTCACTCTTTTAAAAATAGGCAAATCTTTAAACTTTATGCTCCTTCCATTTAATATAATAGGTTTATCTAAATATTCTTTTACCCATTTTGGAGAAATACAGGCCTTCATATTTAAATAGGCTTCAATTGCATCTGTAAGACAACTTGCAGATAGTATTTGTTGGATAAATGGCTCGATTTGAGCTTTCTTTTGACCACTAGTATAATAGATTTTTATATCTTTTTCTTTCATTTTTTTCCTACTTTCTATTATTTATTTATGCTCTACTTCACTTTTTAATTCGTATAATACATTTAAAGCTTCAATAGGTGTCATGCGAAGTGGATCAATTTTTTCTAATTTTTCTTTAATTGGATCATTTTTTTCTTCTGGAAAATCCATGACCAATTGAATTTGAGTGTCTTTTTTCTTGATGGCTGGTTTACTTTCATATACTGAAAGGATCTTTAGTGCATCTTCAATCACTTCATCTGGAAGACCAGCTAATTTTGCTACGTGAATTCCATAACTTTTATCTACAGCTCCATTTTTGATTTTATGAAGAAAGGTTAATTTTCCGTTTTCTTCAACGGCACTTACATGAACATTTTTAATCGTTGGAATTTCTGTTTCTAAGACTGTAAGTTCATGATAATGCGTTGAGAAAAGTGTCTTGCAGCGAATTTTTGTACTTACATATTTTAGTATAGCTTCTGCTAAACTCATACCGTCATAAGTCGCGGTTCCTCGACCTAACTCATCAAATAGAATCAAGCTATCTTGTGTAGCATTACAAATCGCGTTTTTAGCTTCTTTCATCTCTACCATAAACGTGGATTCGCCACTTACTAGGTCATCACTTGCACCAATACGAGTGAATATTTTATCGATAATCGGTAAATTGGCTGAGGTTGCCGGCACAAAGGATCCCATCTGTGCCATGATAATGATGATCGCCAGTTGCCGCATATAAGTTGATTTACCACTCATATTTGGTCCTGTAATTAAAAGTGTGTGTATTGATCCATCCATAATGCAATCGTTAGAAACATATTCCATGTTATTTACTTTTTCAATCACTGGATGACGGCCATTTTTAATCTCAATTATATGATCGTGATTGATGGTTGGCCTTACTAAATGATATTCTTCCGCACAAACAGCTAAAGCACTAATAGCATCTAAAAAGGCAATACAATCGGCCGTATCCTTTAATTCCAGTATTTGCTTTTTGATCTGTTCTTTAATTTCGTTAAACATGGTGTATTCCATTTCGATGATTTTTTCTTCCGCATTTAAAATTAAAGCTTCCTTTTCTTTCAACTCTGGGCTTATATAACGTTCTGCATTGGTAAGTGTCTGTCTTCTTTCCCAATGAAATTCTTCAGATACATTTGCAATTTGTCCTTTTGTAATTTCAATATAATAGCCAAAAACTTTGTTGTATCCTACTTTTAAATTTTTAATTCCTGTTTCTTCTTTTAATTTATTTTCAAAATTGGCAATAAACTCTTTTCCGCCACTTCGGATACTTTTTAGTTCATCTAATTCTTTACTGTAGCCTTCTTTAATTAAAAAGCCTTCTTTAATAGTTACGGGCGGATTTTCATAAATGGATTTTTCTAGAAGTTCATAAATATCTTGGTGTGTTTTTATTTCCATATCAAATCCTAACTCTTTTACAATATTTGAAATATCTGGTAAAACTTTTAAACTGGCTTTCAATTGCAAAAGATCTCGTGCATTCAATGATCCACAAGTAATTTTACCACATAGTCTTTCTAAATCATAAATCTGATATAAATCGTCTCTTAATTGTTCTTTTAAAATAAACTCACTATTTAATTTTTCTATTTTATTATAACGAGATAAGATCATTTCTTCATTTTTTAATGGGTTCATTAACCAGTTTTTTAATTTTCTTGATCCCATGCTTGTTTTGGTTTTATCTAAAAGCCATAGAAGTGAAAATGTTCTTTCTTTTAAACGAAGAGTTTCAATTAATTCTAGATTACGAACAGTATGAACATCCATTTCTAAATAATCATCGGGATAAACAATAACAGCTTCTTTAAAGTGGCTTAAATCTTTTAATTCTTTTACTACTAAATAGTAAAGCAAATGTTTGATAGCAAGTATATAATGCTCATCTTCCAAGGAAGCATAAATGTTTTCATATTGTCCTTCCAAATAGTTTTTACTTATCGAAACTTCTATACCATAGGTTCCTTTTAATAAAGAAATCAACTCTAAATTTTCATTACTTTCTAAAACAACTTCTAAAATTCCTAAATTTAAAATCGTACTAATTAATTTATCGGTTTGATGCGGTAAAATTGAGACAAATATAGAACCGGTTGAAATATCGGCATAACAAATTGTATATATATAAGTAAAATCTAAAATAGATGCGATATAATGATTATCATGTTCGTTTAAGAGTTCTAAATCTACAACGGTTCCTTTGCTTATAACTTGAATTACCCCGCGTTTCACCATTCCTTTAGTATTTTTAGGATCTTCCAATTGTTCGCAGATCGCGACTTTATACCCTTTGTTTACTAGCTTTTCTAGGTATGGCTTTACAGAATGAAAAGGAACTCCACACATTGGAACTCGTTCTTCTAATCCAGCATTTTTACCAGTTAAAGTAAGTTCTAGTTCTCTTGAAGCAATTATTCCATCTTCAAAAAACAATTCATAAAAATCCCCGATTCGATAAAACAACAATTCTTCTTCATAATCTTTTTTTATGTCCATATATTGTTTCATCATTGGACTTAAATCTTCATAATTAACTTCACTGCGTTTCAATTTAACCACCTGTACATGAATTATACCATAAACCCCTAGAAAAAAACATTTTTTCTTTAAATAAATGCCTTTTTTTCTAGTTTATCAGCTAAAACTCTTTTTTTGATATTTTTCTTTTTTATAAAAAAAGAAAGTTTTATAAACTTTCAATTTCTTTAGCAGTTAAGCCTGTATATTCAGAAATTTCTGAAATACTTTTGTTATTTTGCAACATTTTCTTAGCAATTTCGATACTTTTTTCTTTTTCTCCTGCGGAGATTTCTTTGGAAATTCCTTCAGAAATACCTTCATTATAAGCTTTAGACATCTGAGTGTTATAGATTTTCTTTTGATCTTCTTCTTTGGTCATATATTCTCGAAATCTTGGATCTTGATTTACTTTTTCTATTTCTTCCATATACTTTCTTACCTCTCTATCTTCTTTTGATAACTCTTCTAATTCTTCTTTAGTTAGATTTAACATAATTAAATGTCTGTATTCTTTTATTTTCTCCTCATCTTTATCATACCAAAATTCCATTAATTTGTCCATGTTCCATTCAATAATCCGAAAATTTTGAACATATTTTTTTCCTGTATCATCTTGAATATAATATATTCTTACTAACTCGTCATCTTTCATATTATAAGTGAGATTTATTTGGATGATTTTTACTTTTTCTGTATAATCTTTTCCTACTAAAGTATAATGAGCATAGTTATCACATTGAAAAGCTAAGTTTCTTGGATGAAGATAGTCTTCTACTGAACTATTTATTTCTATTCCTACAAGTCCTTGATCGGTTTCTAATAAAATGTCTAAATATTTTCTTCTTATAAAAATATTTCCACTATTTAATTCAATATTTCTTTGTTTAATTACCGCTACTTCTGTATTTAATGTTTCTTTTAATACTGATAAAAGTAATTCTTCATTTTCTTCTTTTAAAAAAACTTCTTTAAATGCTCGGTCGTATTTGGCCGTATAAAATTTTTCTTCTTTTTCAAGTAATTTTGTTTGCAACTAAAAATCCTCCTTTTCTTGAGGATTTATTCTATTTTCTTATCTCTTCTTTGACAAGAGGAGATATTGATATGTTTTGTCTTATTTTGTCGATTTAAGGATTTCATCTGTAATTAAGTAAGAGTTTTGATAATTTTTAAAAGTTTTAGAAAAATGATGAATTCCATAAATAAAGGTTTCGATCTTGTTTTCTCTAAAAAATTTTTCCAATTTTTCACTCATAACAGCTTCTAATAAACAAATAAAATCATAATTTTGATATGTTTCTTCGCTATTTAAAACATAGTTTAATACTCCATACTTTTCATTCTTTTTTGATTTTTGTAATTCTTCAATAACTTTGTTAAAAAAACTCATAACATAAATTTTTTTTGAAGAATACTTTTGAATTAAATTTTGAAATTTTTTTATATCTATTGTAGATTCTTTAATTTCTAATAAAAAAATTTTATCGGAAGACAATTTTAAAACTTTTTCTAAAGAAACTAGATGATACTTTTTTTCTAAATCCTTATAGTTTGTATTTGATACAAGATCTAATCCAACCATCGGATTATGACAAATCACAAATATTTTATCTTTACTAGTTCTTATATCGCATTCAAATCCAGCATATTGATCATTTTTTAAGGCATTTAAAAATGACTGCATTGTATTTTCTTGGGCATTGTCTTTTAACCCACGATGAGCAATTAATCTTTTCATATTTTATATTATGAAAAAAAGAAAAAAGTTTTACCATTTTTTTCATTATAAGACTCATTCTTTCTATATTCATTATAACTTAAACCTAAGAAAAAAGCATTAAGATTTTTCTCAATGCTTTTCTATGTATTCATTTAATAGCTTTAATAATCTTTTTCTTATTTTTGCATATGGTGAATTGGCCCATAAGCAGTAAGGAATATATACTTTTTGATCGCTTTCTACATAAAATGCGTTTAAAAAATAATTTCTATATCCTTGCGGTGTTCTTTCCATTAAGTATTTTTCTAGATATTCATTGTTATTTTTTACTGTTATTAAAAAACCTATTTGAAATGCTCCTTTTTTTTCTTTTAAAGCTTTAGTGATCTTTTGTTTTTCTTTAATGATAAATTTTTGATTTTCTTTGGTATATTCCTCAAAAGAAAAGAATGCAAAAACATTTTTTTGAGGATTATGATCTGCTCCTAACCATATACTCCTTTTTTCATAATAATAAATATTTTTATTTTCTAATATATCTGAAATTTTTTCATAATTCATTTCAATAAGTTTTTGTTCAAGATCAATGCTTTTTATTGCTTTTACTTTATATGTTTTAGGCTTTTTGGGTTTTTCTATATAAGTAGTAATCTTTTTTTCGTATTTTTGAGCAAAGTGAATACATACAACCATAAAAAAGCAAAAAAGTAAATACAATATAAGAAAAAATCCTTGCCAAAAATCGCTGGATTTTATATTAGCAATCCAAAGAAAAAATATGGCTACAAATGCTGCAATTGCCCAAAATTTAAAACCATAGACAAACAAATTATAATAATTAAATTTTCTTTTCAACTTCATTCACCTTAACTTTTTTATTTTCTTAATATGACCAGATAAAATTTTTTCTAATCTTTTACGCATCAAATAATAATCGAGATCTTTCCATTCTGTATAAGGAATGTATAATTTCTTTTCTTCTTCAACTAAAATAGCAGTTAAAACGCAATTGTCAAATGCTTGTTTTGCTGGTTTTTTTAAATATTTTTTTGTGTAATTATTTTGATGCTTGACTTTTACTAAAAATACAATATTAATATATCTTCTTTTTTTAGCTAGTTTCTCTTGAATTAAATTTTCTTGATCCTCTAAATATTTTTTTATTTCTTTATTAAATTCTTCATAGGTATATTGAACAAATAACCGTAATTGATATTTGCTATCTCCTCCATAATACCATTTTGTTACCTCTACTCCATATAATTTAGCATCTTGCAAAATATCTATTAGATCATAATTTTTATTTTTTAACTGTTTTTGGATATTTATATCTATTTGCTCTATATTTTCTGCATTGTACGAACGTGGATCTTTTGGCTTTATAAGAGGTACGGTAATCTTTTTACTATATTTAGAGATAAGTGATGCCGAGATTATCAACAAACCACCAAAAATAAGATAAATGATCCATAAAGCACCTTCATTCTCTTTTAAAAATGGAACAATGTTTAAATCTCCTAATATAGCTAGTAGTGCAGTTAAATAGTTCATTACCAAAAAGAATTTTAAAGCATATATCAATAGATTATAATAATTTCTACGTTTCATTAAACATCTCCTTGTTAATCTTTTAATAGTTCAATTTCGATCAACTGTTTATTTGAAGTTTCAGAACTTTGCTGCATACCAAATGGAATAGTTAACATATCTCCAAAACTTGTTTCCAAAATCGTTTTCAATGCATACTTTCTAGTTTGCTTGCCTTGTAAAACGGACAATAATTTTTCCGGACGACGCCCTCTCATCGTTATCCCCATAGATGAGACGATATTTCCGCCTAATGTATTTGAAAGTGCATCCATGGCTGTGTTCGTTCCCACATTTATTATTGAATCGATAATATTTGTCGCTGACAAGTCCTTTTCGCCGCTTACATACGATTTTGATTCTTCCATAAAATTTACAGTTGCATCTTTTATGGTAGCTGCAACTGGATTCAATGATTTACCTATACCATCTGTAAATCCATCAATTGCACCGTCTACAAATGCAACTATAAGGCCATCGTATATTTTTTTCCCCTCAATAATATTATTTGTCATTTTTGAAAAGACAGCTGTAGTGGCACCAATTGCTCCCCAAAATATTCCAGTAATAAAAGAATCGCCTTGTATATCTTTTCGCTCTACTGGGTTATTACCACAATAAATGTATAGATTTTTGGAACTGATATTTTGATAAATAGAAGAATCTATGCTAATAAATCTATGTAATTCTGGACTATAATATCTTTTTCCGAGATAATACATATTTGTTTCTTCATCATAATAATATCCACGATAACGATAAGGATTTATATGGGCAATGTGCTTTCTATCCGTAATTGGATTTCCTTGTTCATCGATAATTTTAAGGATATTTCCCCAAGCATCATACTCATAGTTTGCAATTATTTCCCCATTATTGTTTTTAATTCCAATAATATCACCTTGTAAATTTTTAAGGAAATAATATCTTTGATTAGCATATTTTATACCGATAACGTCTCCTATGTTATCTCGAATATAATATATCACATTGTCCTTCCTATTTTCAAGAATAACATTATAGCCGTCTAAAACAAATTCTGTTACAACACCATTTACAATCTTTTTAGTACGAATTCCATTAATATTATAGCTATAGCTGATGTTTGAATTTTTGCCACTAATTCCAATTAGTTCTCTAGAATTTTCCCATTCAAATGTTAAATCTCCTAAAGTTTTTATATTTCCTGCTCCATCATATGTAATTGGTTGCCCATTATAATTTGTTAATTGATCTTCCCATGAAGAATTTTTATACTCAAAATTCTCTTCTTTTTCTAAATAATTATCTAGAGTATAATATTGTTTTTTTATTAAATTAAATTGTTCGTTATAAATATATTTATACTTATAACGTAATTTACAATTAATTTCTGTATCTAAATGATTATTTTCATTATACTTATACTCATAAACTAATTCTTTGTTAATAAAGATCTTTGTAATATTATATAAATCATCATAAATATATTTGTAAACATCTTTTCCTATTTTTAATTCTCTGACAACACATGATGTTTTTAAGCCATTTGTTATGTATGAATAAGTAAAAATCATCTCGTTATTTACATTTTTTTGATATAGTCTTCCTAAATAATCGTACTCTAAAAAGATTACAAAATCTTCGGCAGTTATTTTAATTAGATTGTCATTATCGTCATATTTGTATTGAATATCATATTTTTTTCCGTTATAAAAGAAACTTTTGGAAAGTACATTTCCATTATTATCATATGTGTAATCAACTATATAATTGTTCGTGATAAATTTAGAAAGACGATTTGCATAATCGTATGTGTATTTATAACTTTCTGTATCTGAAATGATTTTAGCTAAAGAGCCTAAATTATTGTATTGGTACAAATAAGTTTTATTTCCTTTTTTATATTTATTCAGCCTATTAAACCAATCGTATTCAAATTCGCACGTATTTTCGTTTCCATAAGTAATTTTCTTTATTTGATTATCATTATTATATTCATAGTGTACTAATGTATTATTATTTAGCAAAATAAATTCAATGTTCAGAAAATCATTATAAGTGCATTGATAAAGTTTATTATCCATATGAATGGAATTTAATAATTTCTCTGCATTATAAGTATAAATTATCTCTTTTTGATAAGCATTTACTTTTGCGATTTGCTCTTGATCATTATATTCAAAACTAATCTCATTTCCCAATGCATCGATGCTTTTTTCTGTTAAACCTGTAAGGGTGTTTTTTTGAAATTTTTTCGTTTTTCCTAATGCATCTTTTATTTCTGAAATAAACATATGATTTTCATCATATTTAGCTGTCGTTTCAATGAAAAGATTGGTATCTATGTCTTCAAAATAAAATTGAGCACTATCTGGAATATTTAATTGAACATTTGTAAAATCGGCATCTCGCAAGATCATTTGATCATTTTCATAGCTTAAACATTTAGAAGTTTCACCTTTAACTTTAAAATAATAACTTCCGTTGTCTAGCTTGTTAATATAAAATAGACAATTGTCATCTAGAGCTGTTGTAAAATAAACTCCTTCTGTAGATGCCAACAAAAACTTATTGCCTAAACAAATTTTATAACAATCGTCTTCTTTTTCTAATCTATATTCTGTATAATTACAATTGTTATTAGAAGAATGTAAGTGATTTAAAACCGGATCATACATTAAATATTTATCTGTTCCTTTTAGTCTTATATTATAGAAATGATCGGTAAGTATTTTTCCGTCTACATTTACATTATTGATTATCGTTTTAATAGGATTATCATATTCGTCATATTTTATTTCATTTGAAATACCCGTTGGACTTATTCCTTTTAATACTCTATCTTTTACTAAATTATCATATTCGTATTTAAAATTATGTCCCAGTGCATTAAATTCACTAATTAGTTGATTATTTATATCATAAGAAAATGTTTTATTGCTTGCTAAATCTTCAATGCCTATTAAATTACCGGATGCATCATATTCTAAAGATATTTGAGATAAATCTTTATTTACTACAATATTTGCAACATAAATTCCATTAGGTTCGTACACACTAATAAAATTCAAATAAAGTTCTGTGTAATCATTTTCTGCTACTATTGAAGTAGAAAAAAATTGCCAGTCATCAATATTTGCATATAAAGGCATATTCAGAGTACAACTGCCCATGCCTGGATTTGGATTAGAAAATTGTAAGTTAACGAGATTTCCGAAATAGCCATCCGGTTCTATTACAGAGACACTTTTATACCAAAATGAAACATGATATAAATCTCCTTTTTGACCTGAAATGTTTATTTTTTGAGATAGTGATGCACTTCCTTCAGCTTCCCCTAATAAATGGAGCACTTTTTCGTGAGTGGTTAGTCCTGGTAAAATTTCTGATACTTCTTCGATTTCATGACTTGGATTTATAGAAATTCCTTCCTTGTTTGTTCTATCAATTTCCCAAAATGATGATCCTAATTCAAAATTTGAATTATTTACTATATTGTATAAATTAGCAACCTCACCTACTTCTAATTGAATATTGTCCAAATAAGAATTTGCTTGTTGACTATTTTGAATTATTTTCAAAACCAATGTACTATTTGCTGAAAACTCTCCCGTTAAACTAATCCGGTTATAGTCTTTGTTATTATAGTTGGAAGAAAAAGAATATGTATCTACAATTTCTTCATTGTTATTATTTTCTGAAATTAATTCAAACAAAATATCTTGATCATCTAAGCTTTTAAAATCGAAAGAAATAGTATAAATATTAGAATTTAAAATTTCAAATTTTATTTTACTAGTTTCATTTTCTGTAAGCTTAAGAGCTTTATCTCCTAATTTTGCATTAGAAGAAACGATGTTTGCATTTAAAATTTCAAAATTACACTTACTTATATCTTCTTCAAAACTGCTGTTCACAAATAGATTTTCTATATACTTAAACGGAATTGTCATATTACTTACTTTATTTTTAACTTCATTTTGGTATACATTTGTATATTTTTTAGAATAACCATATGCTTCAGCTAACAATTTTGTTTGATCTCCAGAATGTAACATATAGTTATTTACTAATCTTCCTTGATCATCAAACAAATAATAAATGTATTTTTCGTTTTCTAAAATTCTAGTAACATCTGTTAAATATTCGTATGAAATTGTATTTCCAACGGAATTGTTTTTACCGTAGTTTGTAATCTTAGACAATCTATAAGGTTGAGAAGCAAAATATTCAAAAACCTCTGATAATCCATTAATATCTATAACTTTTGTCATCAAGTTTTTTTCATCGTATTCATAAGAAACTGTACCAAATTTATTTGTAATATTTGTTATTTTGCTATTTGAAATAATTAGGTTTACCGTATCATACTCACTAATTATAGAAACATTTTCGTTAGAATAAGTAAAAATCATTTCCTTGTTATCGGCATCCACTAATTTAGTAATCTTACCATTTTCATAATTGATAATAATACTATCCGATGAAATATTGGTGATTTTTGTTAACCTGTAAATACCTTCACCTTCTGTAAATTCTTTTATATTTCCTTCTTGATCTTTCATTATATATTTATTATTTTCTTTTTGAACATTCAATCCAAGTCCATCTTCATCTTTATAAATATTTTCACTTTCTAATGGCATGTAATGAATTGCTCCTGTTTCATTTATATACTTTAAATAGATTTCTGTATCAACGGTTTCTTCTTGAAGTGTTTCGGAGAAATTAAAACGCCACCCATAACCTATTTGGCTCAAATTTTCGTTTTTAACGGCTTCAGCTGAATTATAGACAGCATTTAAAGTGATTGCGTATTTATTGCTTATCGTCTTATTTATATTGAAGACATTTACAACGTTCCCATTATAATTGTTTATATAACTTGTTCCGTATGAGAAAGGAATTTTTTTATAATTCATGTAATTTTCAATCCCATTTTGTATTCGATAAGATATAGTTAGATACGGTCTTTTTGATTCCGTAGGCTCTTCACCTTCATAATATTCATCTGCTTGTTTACTATAAAAAACATAATACATACAGTCGGATGCATAGTTTTCGTCATTATATTTTAACATGATGCCATAATTAGGTTTGCCTGCATACCATTCTTTTACTAATTTTGTCAAATCAAATTCGCTATGAGCCTCTATTTCATTAAATAGAGAATTATATGTTGGGTAAAAATTAGAACGCACTAATGAATTATATTTATCGTGCATATTATTCCATGTTACCGTTTTTTCATCCCAATCTGTGCTTGCTTCATGTACATTAATGATTCTTTTTACTTTTCCTGGAAGATCGGTTTGTTCTTTCATTGTGTTTAAATAAACTGTAGCCTTTACTATGCTGCAACTAGGATCTAATTCTGGCAATGAAAATTTTAATAAAACTCTATTTTGTTCATCTTCTGCTGGACCAACGGTACAGTATGAACCCGCATCATAATTTTTGTCTAAATCATATCTTGTAGTTAGCCATGCATCATAGACATTTTCTTCTCGTCCATTTATAATTGTTGGATCTATGATGAATGGATATAACTCTTTTTTGTTTAATAAAAGCGGATCAAGATGGAACAAAAGCAAATAGTCTGTTTTCTGCTTTACCAAAATATAATGAATAGGATATTTCTTTTTATTTTTATCTAATAATATTGGTGCTTCAATTTTAAAGACAAATTTTCCTTGATCAAAAAGTAAAATCTCATTATTTTTTAATTGTAAATCTAAATTGGTATTAATTTTAAATTTTAGTTTTTTAAAATCATTTTTTTCATCTTTTAGAATTATAGTATCTTTTAACTTATTATGAATAAACTGATACTTAATATCGATATTTTCTAAAATATTTTGATAAGTTATTGCATATTTATTAGTAGTGATAAGCGAACTGTTGAAATTTTCTAATGAAAATGAGAGAAAAGATGAATCTTTTATAATTTCAAATAGTTTCTTTTCACTGTTTTTAAAGAAATGAACTTGAAAACTATTTTCAAAATTTTGGAAATAGTTTTCTTTTTCAATTAAGGAGTTATCAATCTCTTTATATCTTCCATTTTTAAAATAGTGAATATCTTCATTATACATATAAGCAGTAATTGTTCCATTTTCATTTAAAAAATGCTTTTCACGGGGTTTTCTAAGAGAAATAATTTCTTTCATAATCCACCACCTATGCTACTCTTTTCCACATATATATAGTTATATATGGTTGAAGATTGTTATGTGATTCTCCGCCGCCGGCATAGTTTCCTTCTCCTTCGCTATATTGTACAGTTACGCCCCAGTTTCCTATGCCAACATCATAAGCAGCTCTTGATTGATCCCCTTTAACTCCATTCAACCAATTTCCTGAAAATTTCATTGTATGTTGATGACTTGGAATTTCGGCAAGTGTTAATGTATGTTTTTTTTCGCCTCCAGTTTTTTGAACTTCATTAAATTCTTCTTGATTCACATCAACACCTACTAAAGTTTTTCCGGCTGCAAAAGCTTCCCAAGATCCCCCGAACAATGTACTAGGATTTGTAGAGTTCACACTTAAATAAATTGACCCAACTGGATAAATTTTATCAAAATTGATACTGGAAGAAGTTTCATCTTGAACTTTTGTTGTAATACTATTTACGGTTAAATTTCCATCGCAATCTAAATTAAAATTGTTATTTGTTGAATTTAAACATTTAATAGTCAATTTATTAAATTCGGCATTTATCGCTTGTTCGTCTATTTCTGTGAAACAATTTTTAAAATAAATATCGTCTAAAGTTAAAAATTTGTCTTCGTTATTCAAGTTATACGAAAAACTGCTAATCAAAAAATATTTTATAAAATCCACGTTTTTTGGATAACTTAGGTTTAATATCGCATTTTCATAATTTGTTGAAATTTTATTATATGAAGAAAATAAGACAATCGGTTGATAAGTAAGTTGTTCTATAACAGGTGTTTCAAGAACTTCTAATCCTTTCTCAACGACCTTTTTTATATAATAATCCAGATTTTCAAATCTTGTTTCGTAAGTATATGTTACAATCCCAAAATCATCTGGTAATACGTATTCTTCAGTATTCTTAAGTAAAACATGATGAGTTCCATCATATTGGAATAAAATATCTACTAAAAGATTATCGCTTGTTCTAAGTGCTATGGTTTCGATTTGAGTGCCGTCTTCTTCTGTGTCGGTTTTATCAACAATCTTATAATTTTTACTTTCCATAATGTTTGTTTCACTAAATAACATTAGTCTCGCCAAAGTTAAAGAAATTGTCGTACCACTTAAATCATCACCTGTTGAAATACTTTCTTTCGTGATTGTTTGAGCTAACTTTCTCATAACATAAGCATTCATTTGAACCTTATTTCCTTTAAATATCGGCTCTAATACAAACTCATCACTAGTATCATTTAATAATTGTAATGGTTTTTGGAGTTTGTAACAAATTGTTTGACGATTTGTGCTATCATTTGCATTATCATCACTAAAAATTTTCAATTCATTTTCGTTTGGAATTGTGGTAGAAGCATTTAGACTTACTCTTAATTCAAGTAACGGAGCATTTAAGGAATCTAAAACCTCTACTTTATCAATTCCTTCTTTTTTAATACTTTCTAAATTCATATTTTTCCTCTTTCTAATAAGTGTTTTTTAAAGGCCTAAAAAATAGTATATGCCTTCCGTTATATAAATATGCCAAAATTAAAAAAATGTGCTATTTCTTAGCACCCTTTTTCTTAAAACCTAAAACAATTATTTTAAAAAATAGTAAAATTAAAAGTAAGCATCCGGCTCCGACATACCATGGTAAGAAAGGTATTTCTTCTTGTTTTTTTGCTGAATAGTTTAAAATATTTTCATTAAATACTGGAGTTGTCTCCTCTTTTTCTAAATAAAATGTATAAGTTTCTTTCGTTCCGTCTGTGTTTTGAATTTCCATTTCTACTTTATTTTCACCTGCTTTTGTATATTCATTATTATGGAATACTACTTTTGCTTCTGGATCTTTTAATTCATAATTTAATTTTAAAGTATCTTCTGAATCTTCTAAAATAACTGAATAAATATTATTAGTGGATTCAAATTCTCTAGAAATTGTGCCATTTACCACTTCTAATTCTTTTATGGAATCGGCTAAAACAAGAAATGGAAAGCTTAAAAAAAGAAAAAGAAAAAAGAATATTTTTTTCACATTAATCACCTATAAATTTCATTATCTATAGTTTAATCAAAATTCAAAAAAATATTCTTTTCTTAAATCATTTTAAGTAAAATTTCATTCATTACATAAATTTTATTTTTTGGAATAAATATATACCCCCGCTTTTCTTCTAAATCCCCATTTTTTAATAAAGGTTTAATCGGATAAACATCTTCCATTTTTACTTGATATTTTTTTTCAAATTCTTCTTTTTGAATTCCTTTTAATTTTCGCAAACCCAACATCATTTCATTATCCATGATGTCTTGTTTCGATAAAATTTCTTCGGCACCTTTGTACTCGCCTTCTAAATATTTGGTTAAATTTTTTGTATTAGTATATCTTATTTGATCAATATATCCAGAAGCGGATAAGCCAAAACCATAATATTCTTCATTATTCCAATAAGTTAAATTATGAATGGATTCTTTCCCTTCTTTAGCAAAGTTGCTAACTTCATAATGTATAAATCCTTTTTTTTCTAAAGTTTTACAAATATAATGATACATTTCTTCATCTTTATCTTCTTTAATAGGTCTTATTCCATTAATCCATAAAAGAGTGTTTGGTTCAATCATTAGACTGTAAGTGCTAATATGATCTGGCTCTAATTTTAAAAACTTTTTGATATCGTCTTTTAACATTTTCATCGTTTCGTTTGGGATTGCATAAATAAGATCTAAATTGACATTTTTAAAACCAAATTCTCGGATTAAAGCCATCTTTTCTTTCGCATCATCAAAAGAATGATTTCTTCCTAATATTTTTAAATTTTCTTCATTAAAACTTTGGATTCCAATACTTAGACGAGTTACTTTATTTTGCTTTAAAATTTCTAATAATTCTTTTGTTATATCTTCTAAATTACATTCAAAAGTAAATTCACAAGTAACAGAGCGATTAAAAACTTTTATCGTATCCATTAAAAATTCTAATTCTTTTGTTTTTAAAGCAGAAGGAGTTCCTCCTCCTATATAAATACTTCTCACTTCCTCACCATTATATAAATCTAAAATTTCTTCTTTTAATTTTATTAAATATTTGGTAGACCATTTTTGATAGTAAAACATTTTACAAAAATCGCAGTAAGAACATATGGATTTACAAAATGGGATATGGATATATACAGATGTCATTTTCTTGAACCAGAAGAATTTTTATATGGACCGTACAATACAGAGTTTTCATAGTTTACTCTGCTTAATTCTTCAAGTTCATCTAATAAATACTCAGGACATCTTGGTTTTATATATGCCCAGTTAAATGGAATTGCCTTTTGTGGTAAAGCATACTTTAATCTATATTTAATAATTTTTTCTACTTCTTCGTCTGATAAAGTCATGCCTAGATTGTATGCATGTTTTTTTACAATATCCTTATATTCTTTATCGTTAATATATTCTAGTAGATTTCTATATCTCATTGGATCTTTCTTTTTTGCTTCAGATAACCAAAGTAAATAATTCTTAGCTTTTTTTAAATTCTCTGTATTTTTATCATTAGAGGTATATCCAAATAAATATTTTAAAGCATTTATATAATATTTATTTGTATTTTTTGCTTCAACAAAAAGCATCTTAGATAATAAATCTAAATCGGTTACTTGAACGAGTTCTCCAAATTGTTGTAAAGATAATTTAAAGGTAAAAAGAATCTTAAACCAAAATTGAATATTATTCTCAATTGTATTTACTCTTTCTTTTTGTTCATCCGATCTTTCTTGCACAAGTCGATAATCCTTTTTATAAGCATTACGATTTATATAGGCTTTATCATGTCTAGTTTGTTTAATTTTAGCTACTAATTCTTCTCCATATAATAATCGTATTAAATGCTCGTCATCCCGGTCATTTAATGTTTTTTCAACAAAGAAAGGACTTACTCCACAACTTTTTGCTAGAAACTGATCGGTTGCTTGAAAATTGGATTGAACTAATAATTCGACAATTCTTCGTACGTTTTGTCTTCGATAGAATTTTTTCACAAGTTCTGAATCGGAAATAAAATGTAAATCGATTCCTTCATTAACTACTTTTTGAAACTTATGAAATATTTCTTCTTCTTTTTTTCGCATATTTTGAGTATTTTTTGTCATAAGATTTTTATATAATTCAGGATCATAAAAAGGACTACTTTTCATATTTAAAACTTTTATTATTTTTTGAACTTCTTTTTCGGTACTATTTAAAAGAATCGCTACTTCTACAAAAGTGAAATTTCTATTTAAAAGTTCAATAATTTCTTCAAGTAAATCTTTATCTACGACACCATGTAAGGCGTTTCTTTCAAAAATAATTTGATTATATAAAGCAAGGTTATAAACGGATGAACTCGGTACTTTTAAGTCATTAATCCACTTATTAATTTGACTTCTTTCACGTCGACAAATCTCGGCGATTTCTTGATCGCTTTTTCCTTCTAAAGCTAATCTATAAACTTCTTTTTTTATTTTTTCATCTATAGTCATTAATTTTCATCTCCACTCAATATAGATAGGAATGCTTCACTAGGCACTTCAACACTTCCTACCATTTTCATTCTTTTCTTTCCTTCTTTTTGTTTTTCTAATAGTTTTCTTTTTCTTGTGATGTCTCCTCCATAACACTTAGCAAGAACATTTTTTTTCATTGCTGGAATATTTTCTCTAGCAATGACTTTTGAACCTATGCTTGCTTGAATTGGAATTTGGAAAAGTTGTCTTGGAATTGCTTCTTTTAATTTTTCCACGATTTTTCTTCCTCTTTGATAAGCAAAATCTTTATGAACGATCACGGATAAAGCATCAACATTTTCTCCGTTTAACAAGATATTCATTTTTACCAGATTGCTTTCTCTATACCCACATACATCATAATCAAAAGAAGCATATCCTTTTGTCGTACTTTTTAACTTGTCAAAAAAATCATAAACAACTTCCGATAATGGAATTTCATAATGAATATTGACTCTTGTTTCATCAATATATTCTAAAGATTTATAAACTCCTCTTTTGTTTTGACAAAGTTCCATGATCGTTCCAATGTATTCGCTTGGCACTATGATGTTGGTATAAATAAACGGCTCTTCTATTTGTTTGATTTTTACCGATTCTGGCATTTTATTTGGGCTATCTACCTCGATTTTTTCACCATTTGTCAAGGTAACATGGTAGACAACACTTGGACTTGTTGTGATAACTGGAATATTAAATTCTCGATCAATTCTTGTCGTTATAATATCCATATGTAAAAGTCCTAAGAAACCTACTCGAAAACCAAATCCTAAAGCTTCACTTGTCTCTGGCTCAATAGTTAAGGCAGCATCATTTAATTTTAGTTTTAAAAAGGCTTCTTTTAAAGCTTCATAACGATTTGGCTCTACAGGAAATATCCCAGAGTATACCATTGGTTTCATTGGCTTATATCCATGAATTGGTTCTTTAGCTGGATGATCTTTTAAAGTGATTGTATCTCCTACATGAACAGAGGAAATGTCTTTAATTGCCGCGATGACATATCCAACATCTCCGCTTGAAAGTTTTGATAATCGCTTCTCTTTTGGAGTTCTTACACCTAACTCAGTTACTTCAAAAGAAGAATTTGTTGCCATAAAAAGAATTTCATCTTTATCTTTTAAAGTCCCATCTTCTACTTTTACTAAGGCTACAACTCCTTTATAAGGATCAAAATATGAGTCAAAAATTAAAGCTCTTAATGGGGCTTCATTATGAATTTCTGGAGCTGGAATTTTTTCGATCACCGTTTCAATAAGTTCTTTTACTCCTTCTCCAGTTTTCCCACTACACAAGAGAATGTCTTCTTCTTTAAAGCCTAAAACTTTTTTTAATTCTTCTTTTACCTTTGGAATATTGGCATTTGGTAAATCAATTTTATTAATGACGGGAATAATTGTTAAATCGGCATTTAAAGCTAGATAAAGATTGGCTAGTGTTTGAGCTTCAATTCCTTGAGTTGCATCAACAACCAATATTGCTCCTTCGCACGCGGCTAAGCTTCTGCTCACTTCATAAGAAAAATCCACATGACCTGGTGTATCAATTAAGTTTAAAAGGTATTCTTCGTTTTGATAAGTATAATGAAGAGAAACCGCGTTTAATTTAATCGTGATTCCTCTTTCTCTTTCTAGATCCATACTATCTAAAACTTGGTCTACCATTTCTCTTTTTGCAATGGCCCCGGTAAGTTCTAGAATGCGATCAGCAAGAGTACTTTTTCCATGATCGATATGGGCAATGATTGAAAAATTCCGAATATTTTCTTGCTTAAATTTACTTTCCATACTGCCTCACCTAGTACTTATTATACAAAAGAAAAAGACTTTAGTAAACTAAAAATCTTTTTTTCTTTTTTAAGTAAATAAAGCTTTAAAAATATTAATCATTCCATCAATTCCTTTAGACATAAAGCTTTCGACAATTTGCGAAAACCATACACCAGCTTTAGTAGTTTGATTGGAATAATCTTTTTGAATATCGGTTACATAATCTTTAATATCGACATCTTTTCCATCTCTTATGTCTTGTTCAAATTGTTTCATTGCTTCATCGGTGATTGTTGTTTTTTCACTTAATTTTGCTTCATAGTATCCTGTAGAAATCGCGACGGTTAAAGATAAATAAAGAATAAAAAGAATTCCTAAGCCTTTTAGTATCCATGTTCCTTTATTTTTCTTTTTTTCCATTAAGAAGTGATCACCTCTTTTAATACTTCGGCTAAAACAAGCACGGTATTGTTTACTTCATTAATAGAATTATATTGTCCACCTAACTCAATTAGAAGTGTATTCGGTGAAAAATCTTGATTATAAATTCCATTTACTCCACTTCCTCCTTTTTTCATAATTCCTCTTGATATTTTGGGAACTTTTTGATTTAGAGCATTGGATAATTTTTCTGCCAAAGATAAATTGGCTAGGTATTTATCATAATCTTCTCCTACGACAAATAATACTTTTGCATATACTTTATTTTCATAGGTTATTATAGAGCTTTCATATGGAATCGCATCTCTATGGACGTCTATAAAATATTGTAAAGAAGGATTTTTTTCATATGCTGAAGTCATTAAAAGACGACTCGCTTTATAGGATGAAGCATAATTCCAATTATTTATTTTTAAAATTTCACTAATTTGATTGGTTTCGACAATTGTATTTAACGAATATTTATTTAATTGTTCTCTAAGACTATATGTAGCCATCATAACTGTTGGAACAATATCGTGTTCGGATAAAATGCCTCCATTATATTCTTCACCTTGATGCGTATTATATAGATAAATAAGAGGATTTTCTTTATTTTCTTCCGGAGTTGGATCTGGAGTGTATTCTTGAGTCGATGTGCTTCCGTCATACTCTTCATCTTTGAATTCTTGTCTGCCAATTGTATAATCGAGTAAAAAATCAAAAAGGTCCGTTTCGACTGTACTACTCGTTGTATCTAAATTGCTTCTTAATAAAAAATTCACAATTTTATCTTGGGATAAAAAGGAAGAAAAGAAAGACAAACAAATAGAAAAAGATACCGCGACTAAAACAAATAATAAGAAAAATTTCATTCGATTTTTTGTTTTTTTCTTACTTATAAATTTTTTTCGCATCTTTGATCACCTAAAGATATTATAAAATTTTTTTCCATAAAAAAATGTCGTTTTACGACATTAAAATATGATTAATTGAACGAGCTACCAAGGAAGAAATAATTTCTAGATCTTCTTCTAAAGTATATTTGGATAAATAAGTTTTATGAAGTTTTAAAAGTGTTGGAAAGCCTATGGACAGCACAGGAATGTGAAATGTTTTAAAGCTAATGGTTTTGTTACTGCGTAGTTGATCGGCAAAAATCATTCCACAGTCATTTATTTCTAAAGTTCTATTTAAATATTTACTTTGATTGGTTACAAAGCTATCTAATAAGATAATTACATCGGGTTGTAGATCTTTTACAACCATTTCAATGAGTCTAAAAGATGAAATACCCGTTTTATTGGTAGTTTCCGGAGCGAACAAAGCCACTTTAGGAATAGTTAAAAAATCATTATATTGATTGGTCGCGATTAATTTATTTAAAACTTGTGTTCCAAAAGAATCGCCTAAAATAGAAGAATTTCCTAGTCCAATAAAAAGAATTGTATTTCCTTTATGGTATTTAGCTAAAAATGTTTTAAATGTTTTTTGAAATACTTTTTCTAAAGTTTTTGAATTTTCATAAAGTACTTGATCATCAAAAGTTAAAGTGAAGTAATCGCCTTTTCGATTTCGATAAATTTTTTCATCACTTTCCTTTAATAAATAATGTTTAATCTCGACATTTCTTTCTTTTTTCTTGGCAATTAAATGTTCTTTTTCTAAAGAAACACCTGCATCTAATAAAAGGTTTTGTTTCATAAAATCACCCGATAATAGTATGAGAAAAAGAAAGAAAAACATACTATTTAATAAAAAAATCCCCAGGATATTTTCGCATATAATCTTGTTTCATTTGATTTAAAAAATGACGATTATGAAAGATTTTATGATGATTTTTTATCACAACTCGATCTACTCCATAATCATCGACAATCCGAAACAATCGTGTTTTTAAATGTTCGTATTCTTCAGAATTTAAATCGTTTAAAAGTTCAATATATAAAGTTTCATTTAAATAATATAAGTCCATACCCTATCACCCATATTTAATTTAACAAAAAGAAGAAAAAAAAGATATCTTTTCGACAAAAGATATCATTATATTTAAGCAATTTGATAAGGATTAGAAGAAGAGCCATCTCCTCCACTTATTTTAACGTTAGAGCTTAGATATGTTACTGGAGCAATATCTATCGAAGGAGTATAAGCACTAGTTGTACTAACAAATCCCATAAAACTTACGTATATAACGTCTGTAGATAAATATAAACTATGAGAAATCGTCCATAGAGAGTTTTTTCCCTTTATTATCCAGTTATTTATTACACATTCCCACGTTTTAGTCGAACTATCGTCCGTCCAGTCAGATAATGGTATATTTAGGCAATTTTCTCTATTTGTAGTACTACCTCCACTTGTTGCATATCCATAATCACTCGGATATATTAATCCGACTTTTCCTGTCCATGTTGTAGGATTTCCATTATAAACTTCTGTTCCTCGTTCTTTTGTGTACGAAATTGGTATATTGTAGTTCGTACTATCAAAGCCTCCCAAATTCCATACGGCATTATCTATCAAAGACTTGGCTCCATTAGTAAGTCCAGTGCTGGTAAAATCGACTGGCTTTTGCAAAAAATCACCATATATTCCGGTTGTCCGATTATAGTATGCACCTGTATTAAGCAAATCTTTCAAAATTGACTTTGTCCAATTATTTTGGCCCATTGCATCCATATCATCCCACTCATTTTCTCCTATTGACTCATCTCTAATAATTTTTATTCGAGATTCTTTTTTTCCTGTACCATTATCTATATTGTTCATTACTCCGATGATTCGCCATAGTTCATTATTAAATGAGACATAGTTATTGGGATTGGCTCCAAAATATCTTAGATTGTTATCTGCTGTTTCATCGTAAGCTAGTTCTGTTGAATTTAAACTGGCATTTTCTAAAAAACATTCTGCAGCATTTTTATTTTGATTACAAGCTAGAATTGCTTCATTAAAACTCATTTTTTTGAAATATAAATCGCAACGAGTCTTATAAGTAGTTAAACCTTTTACAATGGGTGCCCAAGCTTCACTATCCCAAGATATTGTAACACTTGCATCTTCCTTGCCATTTACAAAACAAGTTGCTTTATCAAAAACATAATTGCTCGCATTGTTTTTTTCTGGAATTGTACTTTGTTTTTCATTTTCTAAATAAATTGCAAGTTCTAAATTTTCTAAAGATTCTCTTTGTTCTGGAATGGTTTTATTCAGTATACCCCCCCCCCAGAACTAGAAAACTGGTGAGGAGGATTCCTAAAATTATGATTTTACTCTTCATTTTTTTTCATCCTCTTTTCGTATTCTAATTATAGCAAAGTTTAATAAAAACCACAAGATGCATCAAAAAAGCATTAAGTTTTTTTCTTAATGCTATTATAGATTCATTAATTTTTCTTTAACTTTTTTACTTACTAAAGACATATCGGCAACGGTGCCAATTTGTTCTGTTAAAGTTTTCATGATTGGACCCATGTCTTTCATACTTGTAGGTTTTACACTTTCGAAAACCTCAAGAATTTTGGCATCTATTTGATCTTCTGATAGCTCTTCTGGTAAATATTTTTGAAGAATTTGAATTTCCTTTTCTAAATTTTCTATTTCTTCTGTTTTGCCATATTTTTCATACTCAGCCATAGAATCTTTTCTTTGCTTTACATTCTTTTTAATAACCATTAAAACATCTTGATCTAGAAGTTCTCTTTTTAAGGCAATTTTTTCTAATTGTAATGCACTTTTTAACATTCTTAAAACGGATAAGGTAAACTTATCTTGGCTTTTCATCGCTTCTTTAAAATCGTTATTAATTTGTTCTAACATAAATTTTCATCTCCTAAATTTATTTTATAATAAAAAAAAGAAGAATACAACTAAGTATTCTAATTATTACGATGTTTTCTAGAATTACGAATATTTTTTTTCTTTTCTTCTCTTCTTTTTACGCCAGGTTTTTCATAATGTTTTCTTTTCTTTAATTCTGAAGGGACACCACTTTTGGCTACTACCACTTTGAATCTTCTTAAGGCTTTATCAATATCGCCATCTTTAACAACTACTTTGTTAGAATTCATCTTCCAATTTCCCTCCCTTCGTCTTTTCTACACATGATTATAACACCACGAAAGCAATAAGTGCAAGAAAAAACGCACAAAAGAGTGAAAAAAGACTGTTTTACACAGCCATTAATTCCGTTTCTTTTTCTTTGATTTTTTCATCGACGATTTTATTGTATTTTTGGATTAATTCTTGAGTATCTTCTAACTCTAATTTTTCTTCGTCTTCAGGAAGTTCTAATTTTTTAATTTCATTATTGATATCTTGACGGATATTTCTTAAAGAAACTTTTGCTTCTTCTCCTAAGGCTTTAGCTTGTTTTACGTATTCTCTTCGTCTATCCTCAGTTAATTCGGGAATAGTTAAGATAATCATTTCTCCATTGTTTACTGGAGTAATTCCTAAATTTGCTTCATTGATTGCTCGTTCCATATCTTTTAAAACTCCACGATCAAATGGTTTTACAAATAGCTGACGAGCTTCGGGAACTGTAATATTTGCTAGACTTTGAATAGGTGTTGGAGTTCCATAGTATTCGACCATAATTCCATGAAGCATTCCTGGATTTGCCCTTCCTGCTCGAATCGTCATTAATCTACTTTCTAAATTTTCAATTGCTTTTTGCATTCTTTTTTCATTATCCATATATTTTTTTCCTTCCTTCTATATATTATTTGTAGCCAATTCATTCTTGGCAATAAAATTTTCTAATTCTTCTTTTGACTTACTTCCCACTAATTCATCAACGAGTTTACCATTTTTAAATACCATTAAATAAGGTGTATATTGTAAATGTTCTTTTAATTTTTCATCGATATTCATAAATTGTACATATTCATTATTATCCCGATCATATAAACTTCGGTTCATATAGTATGCATCAATTTCGTATTTTGTAAATAATTCCTTTAACATTGGAATATATTTTTCACAAGTATGACATGAATCTCGTGAGGAAAGCAACGTAAAAGATTCTTGGCGATTAATTTTATCTAAAATTTCTGTTATGTTTAATTCTTCTAAGAAATCAATATTATAATCTGAAGCACTAATTTCTCCATTCTCGCCAAAGACACGATTGTTATTATTCGGAATTTGATCAATAAACCTTAAAACAATACGATCTCCTAAAAAAAGAAGAACTAAAGCGAGAACTACACATATACAATAGATTGTCTGTTTTCTTTTTTCATCTAAACGAGTCCAATTTTGAATTTTTTCTTTGGAAAAATGTCCTTTATTCATGATCTTCCTCCAAAAATTTTTGAAAATATACTCCTAATTCTACTTTCTTTGCTTCTTGTTTTTCTTGGGTCCAATAATCATCTACAGATGAACTTCCTGGAAGAATACTTGTTTCATCATCATAGGCTATTATTTGCCCATCTTTTACGATGACTAATGTTGGAGCATAGATATTTTTTACTCCTGTATCTAAAGTAGGAAGATACGCATCTAATTGATCTACAATATTTTCATAATAGGAATTATTCACACTGCGATCGTTTTTAAAATTGTAATAATAGATTTCTTTTATTCCAAAATATTTCGCTACTTCATTTAGCATGTCTGCATAGGTATGACTCCACATATTTTCTGGAAAAGCAAAAAAGATAATCGCTGTTCCTGTATTCATTGTTTCTAAAATTTCTTTTCCTGTTTTGTAATAAAATACATTATCACTTGTGATGCCATATTCTTTTGTAAAACTTTCTTGATCGGTTAAATTTCTAACTGGAGCATTAAAATTTTTTGTTCCTAAATAGATAAATGCCGCGATTAGAAAAATGAAACTAAGAATATAAATTACTTTTTGAAATACTGGCATTGGTGATCGTTCTACTTGCATAGATATTCACTCCCACTTAAATTATAGCAAGGTTTTGAAAGAAAAAAAAGCTTGTTTAGCAAAAAATATGTAAATTATTAATTGAAAAAGTAAATCCGATGCTAAAAATATGGTTTTTTCATTTGCCTTGTAGTCATAAATCTGAAATAAATAAAATCGAATAGAAAAACAAATCTTTTTTCAGAATAAAAATATTCTTACTCAAAAGCAAGAATATTTCACAAAAATTTCTTAGTCCTTTACTCTTTATGATGATAATTAATAGTAAACGTATTAAACATTTTTTCCTCGGATACTTTTATTTCAAATTCTAAATTTGTATATTTTGCATCTAATTTGTTTTCTAAAATTTTCAAATCATTTTGTAAATCCTCTACTTTCATTTTTGAACGAAAAGTTGCAACATATTCACAGCATTCAGAAACAAAACATGAATTATTGGGAATATTTATTGTATCGCCATTAACCAATTGATATTGGTTTTGATTATAAAAAGTATGACATCTATTTCCGTATACATCACGAGGATTTAAAACAAAATTATATATACAATACACAATTATTACAATTAAACATATACCAAATAATATAATTTTTTTGCTTTTTAGAATTTTATTTTTCATTTAAAACACTCCAGTAATTCATTGAATTTTTTTCAAATAACATATAACTATTTTAAAGCTAGTTATCACACCAATTTATTATGCTTTCATCCGGGCCAAAGTAGATGTCGCGATCACCTTTTAAAGTTTTACAAGTTGCAACGTAAAATGGAGTATCGCCTTCTTTACTTTTATATAAATTAGATCCCCCATCGTCTAAAGATGTAACCAATTCCATATCATTTAGTAACCTTAATAAAAAGGTTGGATCAGCTCGTAACACATCAGTTAGATTTTTTGTTTCGTTTTCTAATTGAACTTCATTTATTTTATACAACGAATAAATATTTTGATCCGTATTATAACTAAAAATAACATTGGGACTAGTACTTGGATTTGTAAAATTTAAAGTAAATTTTTCATATTGAACAGTTTCTTGGTTTACAAGGATTTCCAACATTTTAAAGCTTTCTTCATTTAAGGAAAGATGTCTTTTATCGTCTACTCTAGAAATATTTTTATCTGGCAAAGTAAATATATAAGAATCAATTATTTCGCCATTTCTATTATAAAAAACAAGTTTATAGATAGGTAAATACCCTAAGGGAGTTGTGGCACTTTCTTTTTCAATGACTTCTAGATTTTGAAGAGCATCTACTACACTTTTAACAAGCTCGGTATCATCAATAAAATTTATGTAAGTGAATTCAGGATCGGTTAAATCCGTTTCATAAGAACTTGCACCTAAATATAAAAATTTTGTGTTTTGCAAATTTTCTTTAATTTCTTCAAGCTTAGCTGGTTTATGGCGATAATGTATGATTGTTGATAAAAAGATAATCATTAAAATTCCAACAGTTAAGCCTAAAATAAAGAAGATATTTTTTTTCATATTTCCTCTTTTCTATTAACTAAAGCTTATCATAAAAAGAAGAAAAAAGGTAGTGCTAATTTGGCACCACACTTATTTTAAATATTTTTCTACATAATTTTTATAAATTTTTTGCAAATCACGTTTAATATTTTTTTATTTTTTATAGTTCAATTTTTTTAAGGCATACCAAGCAAATGGCGATAATTGTTCTTCTTTTAATTCTTCAATTGGTAACCAAACCGCACCATCTGAATCAAGACCATCCGCGTCAATTTTTAAATTTTCTTCTTTAATATCTACAAGATACAAAATACCAATATGATGTAGATCTTCTGTTACGTTTTCTTCCATAAGCCATTTAATATTTGTAGATGTTACATCTAATAATTCTTCTTTAATAACTGTTCCGTTCACTTCTTCCATCATTTCTCTATGTAGAGCTTCGATAGGTGTTTCAGTGTGTTCAATACCTCCACCTGGAAGATCATATTTTCCTTTATAACCTCCTCTAGCTTTTTTTACAAGAGCTATTTTTCCATCTCGTATTAAAATACCATAAGCTCCTATATGCGTTTTTACAATTGTTTTCATATTCTCCCTCCTTTTCATTTCCTATTTTATCATATTTATAAATTTCTTGAAGTTTTAATTAAACTCACAAATATTTTTAATCTGGGTAAGTACATGTTGTGATGCCATCTTGGTAGGTAATTTGAATGTTCGTGGTGTTTGGAATGGCAGTTTGGGTTTTCGGATTTTTTAAATCTTCTTCTGTAACAAGGCCTTCTTCTAAAAGCATTTTGGCTGTAACATTACAAGATCCAGTACTTCGACATGTATTTTTAATACTTGCTCCAACATTTAAATTTATATAAGTGCAAGCAGCATTTTCTAAAGTGTTTTTAAAATTTTCATATTGTTGTTCTTGTTGCTTTGTGTATGTTGAAGATAAATTACTTACGATGACTGTCCCAACTAAAGCAATTAAACCAATGGTGATAATTAATTCGATTAAAGTAAATCCTTTTTTCATATTGTTTCCTCTTCTCTATTTTTTATTTTAAAGGAAATTCAGAAAAATTACAATATTCCATTATAAAAGACATTCATTAGACATTAGAAAACCCTTGTTTTAATTTTTGAGCTTTTTTTCGTTTTAAAAAATGAAAACACATATAGAAAATAAAGCTGAAAATTACTAATAAGTAAAAACTAATCCCCCGTAGTAACATCATTCCTGAAGTTGCAAGAGATGCTCCATAGATGATTTGATTGGCTTGTAAAAGAAGTCCTTCACTTACTACTACTCCCCCTGGAAATGGCATGAAATCGGATCCTAAAGTAATGCATACTTGAAAGGCAATTACTTCAAAAATGGACATTTCTCTTAAACCAAATGATAAATAGATCACATAGCTAATTGCTAATATGCTAATTCGTTGACAAAGTAAAATCAAGTAAGACTCTAGTAAAATTAACGGATGCTTCTTAGTAAATTCTGCACATTCTTGATATTCCTTTAAAGATTCTTTTAATTTTTTTTCTTTTTCATCTACTTTTTTATATTTGAATTTTTTTAATAAAAATAAAACAAATTGAATGACTTTTTCCATTGTTTTTTTAGAATAAATCAAAACAAAGAAACCAATCATTACTAAAATTGTTGTTCCAAAACCAAGTAACACTAGCCAATTAAATAAAGTGTTAAAGGAAAATAATTTCTCATAATAAAAGATTAATCCTAGAATTGCTAGAGTAACTAAGGCAAGCTTATAAATTAAGGTATTTAAAAGAATGACGACACTATTGATGCGATAAGGAATTCCATCGTAATTCATTTCCATCATTTGAACAGGCTGTCCTCCCATACTACTTGGGGTGATCGCCGAAAAGTATACTTCAGTAAAGACATATCCAAATGCTTGATACCAAGTAATTTTATAGCCTAAGTGTTTTAACATTCTTTTTAAATATAAACTATGAAAGAAGGCATAGGAAGCTAAAAGAAGAAAGGCTGCTAGAATAAACCAAGGACTACAATCTAACAAAGATTTAAAAAATTGATCTAAGGAATAATCTTTTAAAATAAAATAATACGTTCCTAAAATTAATACAACAAATAAAATTGCTGAAAGTATATATTTTTTTACATTTTTCATAACTCACCAACCTTAAATATTGTAACATACTCTCTAATAAAATACCATGTCAAAAAAAGGGAAATATTCTTACAAGATTGTAAGAAAAAAAGACAAAGTTTATTATACTTCATCTTTTAAATGGTTTAATTTTTCTTTTTCTTCTTGAAGTTTTTTTCTTTCTTGTGAAACTAAATCTTGAGGAGCTTTAGAAACAAAATTTTCATTCTTTAATAGTTGTTCTCTTTTTAAAATACTTTTTTCTAAAGTTTCTATTTCTTTTTGTTTCTTTTCGGCATCTTCTTTTGTTTCAGTATGTTCGTTATATAAATAGATTTTATAATTATGATATTCAACAACTACATAAGGTAAAGAAATTTCTTCTCTAATCATTTTTCCTTCCCATTTAAGTAGTTTACTTATCAAAGTGTAATCTGCTTCACTTTTTATTTCTATTTTGAATTCTTTTCCAAGATTTAATTCCGCCTTTTTATTTCTAAATAAACGAACGAAAGTCATTACTTCATTGATATGTTCTTCTTCGTCTATAAATATTTCTTTTTTCTCTACTTTTGGATATGGGCTAATAATTAAGGCATCTGTAGTTCCTTTTATTTGTGAATAGATTTTTTCTGTTACAAAAGGCATGAATGGGTGAAGCATTTTTAAAATTCCCACCAAAACTTTTTTTAATGTGGATTTAGTACTTACATTCTCTAGAGAAAATTTGGCCATTTCTATATATTGATCGCAGAAATCTTCCCAAATAAATTTGTAAAGAATGCTTCCGACATTTTGAAATTCGTATTTATCCATATATTTTGTAACGTCTTTAACGGTTTTGTTGTAACGAGTTAAGATCCATTTATCGGCATCAGTAAGTTTAGAAGAATCTTCTTTTTCTAAATCTTCGATATTCATTAAAACAAAACGAGAAGCATTCCAAATTTTATTGATGAAATTCCAAGTAGATTTTACTTTTTCTTCATCGTAACGTAAGTCTGTTCCTGGTGCTGTGGAAGTTGCTAAATAATAACGTAATGCATCGGCTCCATATTTTTCAATTACATCCATTGGATCGACTCCGTTTCCTAGGGATTTGCTCATTTTTCTTCCTTCTTTATCACGAATGAGTCCATGAATGTAACAATATTCAAAAGGACGTTTATGAGTAAAATGAAGACCTTGGAAAGTCATTCTATTTACCCAAAATGGAATAATGTCATAGCCTGTTACCAAAACATTTGTCGGATAATATTTTTTATAATCTTCTGTTTCATCAGGCCATCCTAAGGTACTAAAAGGCCATAGAGCACTTGAAAACCATGTATCTAGTACATCTTCATCTTGTACCCAACCTTCGCCTTCTGGTGCAGTCATTCCAACATAGATTTGATCTTCTTTGTACCAAGCAGGAATTTGATGTCCCCACCAAAGTTGTCTAGAGATGCACCAATCGTAAGTAATTTCCATCCAATGATTCATTATTTTTTCATAACGAGCAGGCAAGAACTTCACTTTTGTTTCTTTATTTTTTTGATTTTCTAAAACTTTATCGGCTAAAGGACGCATTTTGACAAACCATTGTTTTGATAAATATGGTTCGACCATTACATCTGTTCTTTCAGAATGACCTACTGAATGGATAATTTTTTCAACTTTTAATAAGTATCCTTTTTCTTTTAATTCTTGAACAATTTTTTCACGTGCTTCAAAACGATCTAATCCTTGATAATTTAAAGCATTTTCGTTCATGGTACCGTCTGGATTTATGACAACGATTTTTTCTAAGTTATGTCTTAGTCCTACTTCATAATCGTTTGGGTCATGGCATGGCGTAATTTTTACACATCCGCTTCCTTTTTCTGGATCGGCATGAACATCTCCAATGACTGGAATTTCGCGATTCACAATTGGAAGCAATACTTTTTTTCCAATATATTTTTTGTATCTTTCATCGTCTGGATTTACAGCTACCGCGGTATCTCCAAACATTGTTTCTGGACGGGTTGTCGCGATATCTAAATAACCTTCTTCATCGACAAAAGGATATTTAATATGATAAAAAGCTCCTTCGACATCTTTGTAAATGACTTCTTCATTAGATAAAGCCGTTTTAGCCATTGGATCCCAGTTAATCATTCTCTCGCCACGATAGATTAAGCCTTCTTCATATAGTTTAACGAAAACCGTTCGAACTGCTTTACTTAATCCTTCATCTAAAGTAAAACGTTCTTTGTTATAATCGAGACTTAAACCCAATTTTGCCCATTGTTTGTGAATATTTTCCGCATATTCTTCTTTCCAATCCCAAGCAACCTTTAACCATTCTTCTCGCTTCATACTTCTAGGATCAATTCCTTCTTCCCGAAGTTTTTTGTCTACTTTTGCTTGAGTAGCGATTCCTGCATGATCCATACCCGGAACCCACAAAGCATCAAAGCCTTGCATTCTTTTGTAACGAATCATGATATCTTGAATAGTTGTATCCCAAGCATGTCCTAAGTGTAACTTTCCGGTTACATTAGGAGGTGGAATTACTATGCAAAAAGGTAATCCATCATTTTTTCCGGATGCAAAATATTCTTTTTCTTTCCATGTTTCATAAGCATTTTCTTCTACTTCTTTTGAATTGTATTTTTTATCTAGCATTTTAATTTCTCCTTATCGTGTTAAATTATCTTGAATATTATATAAAAATTCTCTTAAATTTTTTATGTCATGATATTTTCCTTCTTTGTATTGCATCGTATGCACTCGGACCGGTTCATCTAGAAAATTGTCGATATAATAACTTGCTTGTTGTTTTGTAGTTCCTTCTGGAAATAAGGCGACTAAATCGGTAACATCTGGCATGATAATCACATCTTGAAAATTCTCGCAGGCATATTTTGAATTATCCAACATTGAATCTTTTATTTGATAGTCTTTATCATAATAGTTTTGAATAATTTGACCGACTAAAATATCGTGTCTTATCGTATCATCCTCTGTCGCATTTGTTAATACTTCACCACTAGGTTCTACCACTAATACTTCTTTTAAATAATCCATATTTATTCCCTCCAATAAAAAAGATGATACCAAAGGAGTCTAATCTTATAGACGGTACCATCCTTACTTTCTCTTTTTTTGATAAAGCAGTATTCTGCTACATAACTTCCTTGCAACCTTCAAAAGTCTTTTTTACTTAGTTTCACCTACCCTAAGCTCTCTTTGAAAAAAGAATCTTTTTACTCCTCAAGTTCAACGTTTTATATTTATATAATACTTTACAATGCTTAAAAATGCAAGTTTTTTTATGCACTTATTGTTTCAACTACTTGATCGTTAATTGAAATGATTATTTGGTTATTGATATCTACTTCTGTGAATACTTTATCTCCCTCTTTTAAGGTATAGGTTTGACTCACTCTTTTTGATCCTGCAATATCATAGACATAAAATTCTTGATTTTGGGTTGTACAATTCAAATATTTATCCGTAAAGGACAGATTTGCAAAATCCTCATCTAAAACTCGATTGTTGCTATAATTTACTAAATGGTAGAGTCCGTTAATGTTTCTCGTAATTAAGTAAGATCCTGTATAATCGACTATTGGATCCGAAATTTTTTCTGTTAAAATGGCTTCACTTCGGTCGATTAGATACCAAGATCCGTCTTTTAGAACAATAAAGTAATCAGCTAAAACTTCTCCTTCTTCATTTAAATCGTTTTTTAAAGCAATATAGTCATATTCAAACGGAATAAAGACATTCATCATATTTTCTAGAGAAAGAACTCCATATTTATTATGATCGTTTTTAGCAATTACTAAATTTCCAGCAATGCCTACTCCATAATTATTTACTTCAGTATAGGATAACTCTTTATAAGCCATTTTAGTAGTCAAATCATAGATGAAGACTTTCGTATCTGAAAGATCTTTTGTGTCTCTTAATATGGCAAATCGGTTGTTTAAAAGTTGGATTGTTGATCCTTCTTCCAATGGATAAGAGTTTATTTCGTATTCGGCATCGCTATTTGTATTAAGAGCATAACCACAAATGGGATTTTCACAAGAATAAGTTCCTAGTAAACTACCATCACTTTTTGAATAAAACCATAATTGGTTATCAAAGAAAAAGTCTTTGTTGGTATTTTCTAAGGTTGCCGGTTCTGAAGAGCCCGTATATTTAAAATATAAACCGGCTCCTGCTAATGGAACAAAGATGCAAAGCAAAATGATTAAAACTATTAATGCACCTTTTTGAACTTTAGGATTCATTTGAACCACTTTCTTTCACTTTTGGAAAACCAATTTTAGACCCATAGGTATTGTTGGAATTTCCTACTTCAACGTAAACATTCTTTTCATCAAATGTAATGCGGAAAGCTTTTGTTCCTGTTCCATAATAATTTGTGATGTTTAAAGAAACTCCTTTTTCGCCTTCTTCGCTTATGGTAATTTCTTCATTATCGTAAGTATAGACATGAACTTTATTGTTTAAAACCGCGGCATAATACTCATCATACAATTCGATATAATTGTAAGAAGATGAAGAAATTTCTTTTTCATAACTATGGACAAAATACATGTTATCTTTATATGTTTTTAAATATTTATGGGTATCATCTACTTCTAAGTAATCGACAATTGGGCTATTTTTATCGGCGGTAAGTTTCTTTCCGTCTACATTATATAAAGCATAGCCATTATCACTTTCACAGACATAATAGTCTCCTAATTTTTTTATACTATTAAATTCAAATGGAAGAACTGGTGATACTCCATCCATGGTAATCTTTGCTACTCCAAATTTACCACTGCTTTTAGAAACGGCAATGAAATAAACGTTATTGGTATTTACAAATGTTAAATCCGTTACATTGGTATAGCTTGCTGTATCGACATTTGTATACTTAGCAAGTTCTTTTTTATTTACTAAATCATAAAGAACTACCGTATCGCCATCTAAAACAAAGACATATTGTTTATTGATAAGTGGAATGGCTCCAGTTTCAGCACTATGATCCATTTCTTTGGTATTGCCTGTTGTCTCATGATAGAAAGAATCGGTTGCAAGTTTGCAAGTTACTAAGGTTGTCGTATTTTCATCAATGGCATTTTTATTTGTACATGGATAACTTCCAATTAACGTTTCTTTGTTGGCATCTGAGTAGAAATAAATCGAACCGTCAAAATAATTCATAAAAGCAAGCTTAGAGGAAAGTTTTCCTTCTAAAATGTTTACTGAGAAATTGTCATAGTCTTCTCCCTCATAAACATTGATGTTTAAAATATTATTCTCATAATTTGCTGTAAAGGATTTTTCCGTTTTTTTAAGTTTATAATCTTCATAAGTTTCTACAGGATTATATTTATTATTTTTTAAAGGAATTCCTTCATTTTTCATCTTATGATTTTCATAATCTAAAATATATAATTTATTATCTTCTACAGTTAAAACTAAATCATCTAGTAAAGTTGCATAGTCATATTGTCCTGGATCAATTTCTGTTCCGTTATAATTATAAATTCTGTATTTATCGGTTGCGTCTTTTGTAATTAAATGAGTATCTGTAGCTTCGACAATGGATGTTGTAAAGGCTTTGGTTAAAATTTTATTTTGTAGATCCGCTAAGTAAGAGTTATTGTCTTTACGAACTGCCAAAAGTTTTATTTCTTCTTGATTAGGTAAAATTCCTAACTCATCATAAGAGTATGGAATAACTGTTTCCATTTTTTCTTCAGTAAAATGCTCTAAGCCATATAGACTTTCTTCATTTTTTAAAACGACATAGTCTTCATATTCATCATAAGCTTTAACAGCAAAGACAGTTTTTATTACTTCATTTGTTTTCATGTCGTATACTTTAATTCTTTTGTCATTTTCCTCTTTACGATCTATAACAAAAACAAATCGATCTTGATAAATTTTTGCTCTAATTTTTAAAGGTTTGCCCTCTTCATCTACTTTCTTGGTTGTTGAAAAGTCATCTTCTTCCGTTAAATACGCTACTTCACATAAAGTTTCATCTTTATTTTCGCATTCATAGCTTCCTAATTCTTCATCGCCATCTAAGAAAATTAACTTTCCGTTTTCATAACGATAGTTATCCATTTCTAAAACTACATCTGGTTCTTCTACTTGCTTAGGAGGTTCTTTTTTTAATAAAAAGAATAGACCGATTGCAATAGCAATTAGAATAAGTATACTTACTACAATGATAATGATTTTTTTCTTTTTTTCTAAAGTTTGCCATTTATTTTTCAATTTCTTAAAAGGATTTTCTTTTTTCTTTTTTTCTTCGTCTTCTTCTTTCTTTTCCTCTTCTTTTTTCATATTTTCTTTCGTATCTACTACGGTTTGGAATACCAAATCAGCATCTTTCATATTATCATCAAATTCTTCTTCAAGACCATTTTCAATATTATGAATTGCTGTGATGGATAAATCTTTTAGAGTTTGAACTTCCTTGGTGGTTTCTAATTTTTCAATCTCATCTTCATTTATTACATCATTAAACTCTTTATCATCCATTATTTTTCACTCTCCTACTATACCTAATTATAGCAATGAAATTTTTATTTGACAAGAAAAAAAAATCATTCATAAAAATCTCGGATCTTGTTTTCTTGTGTTATACTATTTGTAGTTAAAAAGCATAAAAAAAGAATCTAGATCATAGAGTTTTGGTAAAAGGAGCGAATTTAAATGAATTTAAAAATTAATAACAAAAAAATGCCAATTAAGAAAGCTACATCTTTTAAAATGAGATTGTTTGGTTTAATGGGTCAAAAAGATATTAAAGAAGGAATTCTTTTTCCAAAATGCAACTCTATTCATACTTTTTTTATGAAGGAAGAAATCGATGTCATTGGCTTAAATGAGGAAAATCAAGTGATTTATATTTATCGAAATGTTCCTAAAAATAAAATTGTTAAAGTAAGTAATGAACCTAAAAAAACTAGTATCTTGGAACTTCCTAAAGATACTAGTAAAGATTTAGTTATCGGTTCTGTTTTGAATTTTCAAGAATAAACTTTCTATTTTGAACCAAGCAACTGTTTCTCTTAAGCCTCTTAAATAATAAGGCTTATTTTTATCTAATATGATGAAAGGCATGATGTTGTTTTTTTAAGCATAATCATTCTACTTACTCGAGGAAATTTAGATTCTTTTTGACTCATTCATTTTTTATTCTTTCCATTCAAAAATGTAATCTAAAATTTGGACTTCATCTCCGGGTTTTGCTCCTAGACGTTCTAGTTCATCATCTATTCCCATACCTTTTAATTTTCTTCCAAAACGCAAAACAGCTTCATCTTCGGTAAATCTTGTCATTTTAAAGAGTTTTTCAATTTCTTCGCCTTTTAATACCCAGATTCCATCTTCTTTTGTGATAGTATAAGGGCGTTCATTTTTAAAACGATAGACAATTGCACTTTCGTATTCATCATCTTGATAGATTTTTTCTTCTTTGATTTCGTCTAAAATATCTCTTAAATAAACAAGTAATGGCTCTAGGCCTTCATGAGTTAAAGCACTGATGGCAAAAATTTCTTTATCGGGATATTTCTTTTTAAAACGTTCTAAATTTTCTTTAAAGGAAGGCATGTCGCATTTATTTGCCACAATGACTTCTCTTTTTTTGGCTAAAGAATCGTTGTATTGGACAATTTCTTTTCGAATAATTTCATAATCTTTTATTGGATCTCTTCCTTCAGTTCCAGCCATATCTATTACGTGAGCTAAAATGCGAGTTCTAGAGGCATGTTTTAAGAATTTTGTTCCTAAGCCTACTCCTTCGCTTGCTCCTTCGATCATTCCTGGTAAATCGGCTAAGATAAAAGTTCTACGATCTTTTAATGTTACGACACCAAGGTTTGGACTTAATGTGGTAAAATGATAAGCTGCAATTTTAGGATTCGCTGAAGACACGGAAGATAAAAGAGTACTTTTTCCGACACTTGGCATTCCGACTAGTCCAACATCGGCTAAAACTTTTAGTTCGCATTTTACATATCTAATTTCACCAGGTTCTCCTAACTCAGAAAATTCTGGAGCTGGTCTTTCATGAGTTGCAAAGGCTGTATTTCCTCTACCACCTCGTCCTCCATGAGCTATTATTACTCGATCTTTATCCTGGATTAAATCGGCTAGGACAAGTCCTGTGTCATCGTCATAAATCGTGGTTCCTGGCGGAACTTTAATCACAACATCTAAAGCATTTTTGCCTCGCATATTTTTTCCTTTACCGTTTTCTCCTTTATCGGCTTTCATTATTTTATGAAATTTTAAATCGATTAAAGTCGTTAAGCTTTTGTCCACTTCAAAAACAATGTCTCCGCCTTTTCCGCCACTTCCTCCATCTGGTCCACCCATAGGAACATATTTTTCTCTTCGAAAAGAAGTACATCCATCGCCGCCTTTTCCAGCGACAAGTTTCATTTTTACTTCATCGATAAACATAGTCATCACCTATCACTTATTTTATCAAACTTCTTTAAAAAAAACTAGATTCTCTTATGAAAAGTATCTAATTTCATTGGACTCGTGAAAACCTAATTTTTCTAAATTTAAAATATTCTCTTTTAAATTCCAACATATAATACTCTTTTGCTACATAATTTATAACACAGAATACAAAAAAAGGAAAGTAGTTAACTTTCTTTTAAAATTTCTAAAAATTTTTGATAAAGTTTTTCGCAAAGATCTTTATCCATTTCTGGTGTATCTTTTAAAGGATTTTTTAATCCTAACTTTTCATACTTTGAAAATCCTAAATGATGAAATGGTAAAAATTCAATTTTTTTCACGTTTTTAATTTTTTTAACATAAGTAGCTAAAGATTGCATATATTCTTCTTGATCGGTTAAACCAGGAACTATGACTTGTCTTAGCCATACTTCTTTTCCACTTTTGTTTAAATGCGTGATAAAATTTTCTACTTCATCTTGTTTTTGACCTGTCATTTTTTCATATCCTAAAGGATTTGTATGTTTAATGTCTAAAATAACTAAGTCGACTAAAGATAGGATTTCATCGTATTTACCTATTCCGACACCAGCCGTATCTAAGGCAATATGAATGTTTTCATTTTTTAGTTTTTTACATACTTCAATTAAAAAGTCTATTTGTAATAAAGGCTCTCCTCCTGAGAATGTTACTCCACCTTGATTTCTCTTGAAATAAGGTTTGTTTCGTAAAATTTTTTTTACTAAAGTATCGACATCCATATTTTTTTCTTTCATTTGAAACATTTCAGGATTATGGCAGAAAAGGCAACGAAGACGACAGCCCGAGAAAAAGACGACAGTTCTAATTCCTGGGCCATCGACAAGGCCAAATGTTTCAATTGAATCAATACACCCCATCATAGTTTTTCATGGAAAGTTCTCGCGATAACTTCCTCTTGTTGTTTTCTTGTTAAACGATTAAAGCGAACCGCATAACCAGAAACTCGAATAGTTAATAATGGATATTTATCTGGATTTTCCATTGCATCTATTAATGTTTCGCGACTTAATACGTTGACATTTAAATGATGAGCTCCTTGAATGAAATAGCCTTCTAATAAAGAAACTAAGTTATCTATTTGTTCTTCTTTTGTATGTCCTAAAGATGTTGGAACGATGCTAAAAGTATTAGATATGCCATCACGGCAACAAGCTTCATATGGAAGTTTAGCTACTGAATTTAAGGATGCGATAGCCCCATTTTCATCTCTTCCATGCATTGGATTTGCTCCAGGTGCAAATGGTACTCCTTTTTTACGACCATCTGGGGTTGATCCTGTTTTGCTTCCGTATACCACATTTGATGTAATGGTTAAAACAGATAACGTTGGCACGGCATCACGGTAGCATTTATGTCTAGATAATTCATTATAAAATTTTTCTAAAACTTCTTTTGCTAGATCATCTACACGATCATCGTCGTTACCAAATTTAGGAAAATCTCCTTCAATTTCAAAATCAATCGCGATTCCATCTTCATTTCTAATTGGTTTTACCTTGGCGTATTTAATAGCAGATAAAGAATCGGCAACCACAGATAATCCGGCTACTCCATAAGCCATAAGACGTCTTACATAGGTATCATGTAAAGCCATTTGACCTGCTTCATATGCATATTTATCATGCATATAATGAATGACATTCATTGCATCACTGTAGATAGAAGCAATACGTTCTAACATTTTAAAATATGTATCGTGAACTTTTTGATAATCTAAAATTTCATCTTCCATTTTAGGAAATCCTTCTATTACTAAATCGCCTTTTACTTCATCAACCCCGCCATTAATTGAGTAAAGTAATGCTTTTGCCAGATTACAACGTGCTCCAAAAAATTGCATATCCTTTCCTTCTCGCATTGCTGAAACACAACAAGCGATCGCATAATCATCGCCATATAAAGGACGCATAACATCATCATTTTCATATTGAATAGAATCGGTTTCAATAGAAATTTTAGCACAGTATTTTTTGAAATTTTCTGGTAAATGTTCGCTCCATAAAACTGTCATATTTGGTTCTGGTGCTGGATCAAGATTGGTTAATGTATGTAAGATACGGTATGAAGTTTTGGTAACTAAAGATTCACCAGATGTAGTAATTCCACCGATTGAACAAGTTACCCAAGTTGGATCCCCAGAAAATAATTCATCATAATCTGGAGTTCTTAAATGTCTTACTAAACGAAGCTTAATTACAAATTGATCGATGATTTCTTGAATTTCACTTTCGGTAATTTTTCCTTCTTTTAAATCTCTTTCAAAATAAATATCAAAGAAAGCATCTACTCTTCCTAAGCTCATTGCAGCTCCGTTGTTTTCTTTAACAGCAGCTAAATAACCAAAGTAAGTCCATTGAACAGCTTCTCGACTATCTTTAGCAGGTCTTCCAATATCAAAGCCGTAAGAAAGAGCCATCTTTTTGATTTCTTCTAGGGCCCGGTACTGCATAGAAACATCTTCCCGTAACTGTATAAGTTCATTCGTCATTGGACCTACTAAAACTTCATCAAAGTCTTTCTTTTTTTGTTCCATTAAATAATCAATACCATATAAAGCAACTCTCCTATAATCGCCAATGATTCTTCCTCTTCCATAAGCATCTGGAAGTCCTGTTAAAAGGCCAACATGTCTAGCTTTTCTTACGCTAGCTGGGTACGCATCAAATACTCCTTGATTATGGGTTTTTCGAAATTCATTGAAATATTTATCAACGGTTTCATTTAGTTTATATCCATAAGCTTCTAGTTCTTGATAAACCATTCGAATTCCACCATAAGGATTCACGATTCGTTTTAATGGAGCATCGGTTTGAAGACCGACAATTACATCATCATCTTCACTAATGTATCCTGGTTTAAAAGCATTAATTCCAGACATATGATCTACATCAATATCTAAAACATGCTTTTTTAATTCTTCTTTCAATAAATCATTTACTTTTTTTAAAACTCTTCCAGTTTTATCTGTAATTCCAGATAAAAAAGATTCATCTTCATCATATTTTGTATAGTTTTTCAAAATGAAATCGGAAACATTAATTTCATTCATCCAAACTCCTTCTTTAAAATTTTTCCATTCTTCTTTCATAACTACCTCCACCCAATTAAATATAACATGAAAAATCAAATGAAAAAAGTGGCATATGCACCACTTTACAAAACATTGAAAACTAGTATCTAAGTTTAATTTATTTTTATACCGTATAAGGATCATCGGCTGTTCCTGAGCCTTTAGAAAGACTACCAGATTTCAGATTAATAACTGGGCGCACACCATGGCCGTTCGTCACAAAGTAGCCGCCGAGATCGCCGGCACTGCCCACATACCAAACTCGAGCCGCAGATTCGCTTGATCTGAAATGGAGCGGCGACATGGTCCAATAAATATTTCCTGTATATAAATAATAACCAGAATTTCTAGTACTAGTATATCCTCCTGCTAAATAAGCTTCATCCATAGTAATAAGACCAATTGGATAAGTTAGTGCCCCATTCCCTGTTACTTTATCATTTACTGTGAATCGATCATTTTGCTGTTCACAAGCAAGTGTAATTCGATTGTTAGATGCTCGATAGGAAGTATTACTTGTTCCAACACCTGTTCCGGTATTGCTAGATGCAAAAGACCTATCATTACAAAACAAGGTATCGCTTAGGTAATTTTCATATTCAGTACCTTTAATATGCTTTTCGTACCAATCATCTACTGTTGTTTTAATTTTACTATTATTCATATTGGCATGAGTTTCATTATAAGTACTTGAACCTGGTGTTCCATACATATATCCGACATAAGCATTATCACTTCGAGATGAATTAAAAGTACTTACTCCTATTTGGGTATAATCTGTACTACCATCATCATATCCATTTTTTAAAACTTCTTCTTTATTATCTAAAGCATCGATGACACTTGCATCTCCGGCATAAATCATCCTTATGGATCCATCTCCATTAATTCTTAGGATTCTCCAATATGTGTTAGCAAACTTCACCCAGTTGTTCTCGACATTTCCCCTAAAATAGTAACTTGTCCCGTAATCATCTGGTGCCGAGCAAACATAACTATTTGTACTTTCTATTTTAGATATCTTTACCGTTCCATCTTCATTTACTGCTGGACAAGCTCCTGTTGTATCGACACTTGCGATGATCTCATCGGCTATATTTCTTATTTTAGTTGCAGAACTAATTACATTGATACTTCCTTCGAATGTGGTGTTCATTGCTTCATTTCCGGTTGTTTCATCCATCCATAAATAGAAGTTATAGGTTACACTTTCATCTTGTTTTAAACTTCCACTTGCTATAATTATAGATTCATCTAAGTTTGTTATTTTTAATTCTTCTGTTGCGGTATTATAGTTGTTATTTGTTCCTAGATTGGTTCCTGTTGTTGGTTTTGCTTCGGTGCTTTTATGAATGGCGTATTTAATCCAATTTTTATTCATTGTATTGGTTGTGATTGTATTTAATGTTACGTCATATGCGGCATCTACTGTACAAGTATTTTTAATTGTGAAAGTATAAGGTGTAGTTGTTAGTCCTTTGGTATCGCTTACAGGATAAGTATTATTTAAAGATATTGGATTGGTTTGTTCTTGGAATTCTATGGAAAAGCATCCGACATTTACGATGTTTTCTCCCCCAACATGATTGGCTACCCATAAAGCATAACTTTGATAAGTCATTAGGCAAATTCCTATTCCTACCGTTATTATTGCTAACATGATCTTATACTTTACACGCATATGTATCATTCCTATTCTTTTTATATTATAAACAATTTTTTGCTTTTTAACAATGTTTTATTTTTTTGATTGAAATAAAGTGATCGCGATCAATATGAAAACCACTACTACTAAACCAATAATAATGAAATTAATACTTTGAGGGTTATTTACAGCATCATTGACAACCGCGGCCGTTAAAAAATAATCGGAGCAATGATCAATTTGAAATTCGACATAGCCATTTTTTACTTCTACTCCATGATCAATGTATTCAATTTGATCTAGTTCTGGATTATAGTAATAAAGGTATAATTTTTCTCCATTTAAAAACTTATCTTGAACATTAATTTTTACAGTAGTATCTAAAGGTAAATTGCCATGATAATCAAAAGATATAATTAGTTTATCTTGATCCACTTCTTCATTAATTTTTTCTGTATCTTCCGTTTTGGCATCTAAAGAAAGCCTTAAATCTTCTTCAATAAAAAGGCTATCTTCCACTGGTATATTTTGTTCTTCTTTTTTTTCAAATTTCCAAGAATACTCTAAATCTCTTTCATAATCTTTTATTTCATAATAATAGTAATCTTTTGTTTCTGTTTTGGTCATTTTTGTTTTTTCATTTTCCATGGCTAATATAGGTTCAAATGTATCGGTTAATGAAATGGTCTTGCTTTTTGGGAGAAACAAACTAGATAAGCCAAGTGCACATAGATAAGATACCGCTAGAGCGGTGAAGACTATTGTTATAAATAATCGGCGTTTTTTTTTCATATTTTTCTCCCTTCTTTTTCGTTATATTCCACTAAGTAATATAATCAATGGAATTATATTGTATGCAAATTTTGTGAACATAACGAATAATATGTTTCTTTTATTTTTAACATAAATTGTTCCGAATAATAATGCTGGTAAAAAGTAAGCAAGTATTTGTGAAATACTAAATGCTTCGCTTGTAAAAACAAAATTCATGATTGTATAAATAATTGCACTAATTAAAACAAATAGCACATTGTTTTCTATTAAATCGCTTAAAGATTCTCTGAATAAAAGTTCTTCGGCTATTACCCCAAAAATCATTGTTTTGAAAACGGTATAAAGCATTGATAAACTTGCTAAGTTTTGAATAGAAGCTGTGTTTTGATCCATATTCACATTTTCAAACAAAAGTGTTCCTAATGCTGCAATAATCATATTTAAGAGAACAATTGAAAAAAATCCAATTGCAATTATCTTCAAAACTTTTTTTACAGAATATTCTTTTTTTAAAATTTGTACGTCTTTTTTTAATACTTGTTTATATGCTAGGACAATAACAATTAAAAAGAGAATATCTAATAATAGCATAATAAGTTGATTATCAACCCCGGAAAATAGACTTGCAATATAACTTCCAAAATATGTATACAAAAAATATACTAAATATAAAGATGTTGTCTTTAACAAAATTTCACTTTTTTTCATATACTCCCTACCTTTTCTTTATTTTAACATTAAATTTTTATTTTACTTTATAGAATTCACTTCTTTACTAAAATTTTACATTAAAAAGGACTGAATTGCTTCAGTCCTACTTCCAACTAGTTATTAGAAGAAAATTCTAAAAATCCACCACATAGGTTCACACTTCCCTTCCATCACTACTTGTACAAATAAATTATAGCATACTTCATTTCAAAAATCTAGGCTTTTGGAAAATTTTTTTTTGAAGTGTTAATTGAAAAACTAAGTCGAACACTAAAAATATGAGTGTTTCATTTAGT
>ERZ1643246.430-NODE-430-length-55208-cov-6.587692_pt1 | contig 55208 bp, 60 predicted proteins | sample MGYA00579265_ERZ1643246 | MGnify/ENA primary metagenome ERZ1643246 (study PRJEB29033, sample SAMEA4952261) | chicken gut metagenome | biome: Broiler Chicken; feature: Gastrointestinal Tract; material: Caecum | place: Ireland | collected 2018 | study: Broiler... | reverse complement strand
TTCCGGTTCCCGCCCGTGAAGGCGCAGCCTTACATAACCTTTCAAAAAACACAGAAACTGTCCCATCCGCCGCCTCCTGTCAGGATAAAGATATTTTCTGTATTTTTCCGGTAATATACATTTCCTCTCCTGTGTAGCTTGAGATGGTAAGCCCCATCCCCGTAATCAGAAGCGTGCCGTTCCTGGTGAGAAGACGGATCTCCGTTTCCAGATACTCCAGGATGCAGCGGTAATTTTCAACATAAAGTTCTCCGGAACCGCACAGGGTCAGAATACAGTCCTTTCTTGACAGATCCGGCGGAATCTGAAGTCTCTCCAGAAACCCCTTCCGAGATTCTCTTCTTTGTCTGCTCACGCTTCCGGCTCCGGTATGATTTATTATCTACTGTATGCGGCGCGGCGGGAGCTTATGTATTCTTATAGAAAATCATGGAAAACCAGAGCAGCAGATGTTCTCCCAGATAATAGTCCATATGCAGCTTTTCCACCAGATTGGCCACCACAATCCCATGGCTTTCAATGCAGGGATGCATTTCTTCCGGATGGCGGCAGAGAGCCTTTGGAAAGGCACACTTGTCGCAGATCGAGCAGGAATCGCTGGAAAGTGTATAAACGGTAAGGCCGGCGTCACGGAGATGCCCTTCAATAATTCCTGTCATTTTTTCGTGGTCGGCCTTCGTCTTAAGGGTCTCATCCATATTGGATATATCTCCTACCTCTGTCACAGAGGAAAAAAACAGAAGCTCCGGAAATTCCATGCAGGCATCCCGGCAGGCATCCACCTTGCCCACGGCCGGGGGACAGGACCAGGAATTGCCGTAGCGGGGGCATTCTTTCTTGCAGATGGCCCGGACTCTCTCGTTGAATTCAAGCTCAGAGGGTTCTGTAAACGCATATTGATAAATGGGAAACTGGGTGATAAACTCTTCTATTTCTTCTCTTGTCACAAATCTTTGCTCCTTTCAGACTGTTGTTCTATTATACTGCATCTTTTTCTGAATTCCAACCCGGCAAAAAGAAAAACCAGGAAAAACCTCTGCTTTCCGCAGCATTGTTTCCCTGGTTCACGGCTCCGTAAAAAATCAGATCTTGATGCGCTCCGCCACATCGCTGCTGATGGCCAGTCTCGCCTGTTCCGTCCCGATGATGAGGCCGCCCGACAGCTTCTGTATTACGCGGATGCAGCTTCCCTGATCTATCTGATAGCTGTGCATAAATTCTACTATTTCCGGAATTCCGAATATCCATTTTACCGTATAGGTTCCGCCGGCTTCGGCATTTGTCAGTGCCTGCATATACGTCCCTCCTTTGCAGTTCATTGTAGCTCTCCCTGCTAATGTTAGTCAATTATAATCTTTCTCCGTATTATTATGATAATTCCGACAATTTCGGAGGGTGCTTGCATTCCCGGCCATAAATGATATGATAGAACAAATATGACAGAATAAAAGGAGGAAATGGTATGGAGCAGCTGTCTCTTTTTGATAATCAAAATCTTTCCGTTCCGCTGGCCAGCCGCATGCGTCCGGATTCTCTGGATGAATTCGCCGGTCAGAAGCATCTGGTAGGGCCCGGCTGCATTCTAAGGCAGCTCATTGAAAAGGATCAGCTTTCTTCTATGATTTTCTGGGGCCCTCCCGGAGTCGGGAAAACAACCCTCGCCCGGATTATCGCGGCCCGCACCCGGGCAGAGTATGTGAATTTCAGCGCAGTCACCAGCGGAATCCGTGAGATAAAAGAAGTTATGGCCCGGGCCGAGCAGAGCCGCAGGTCCGGTGTGCGGACCCTGGTTTTTATCGATGAGATCCACCGGTTTAACAAGGCCCAGCAGGACGCGTTCCTGCCCTATGTGGAAAAAGGAAGTATTATTCTGATCGGTGCCACCACGGAAAACCCTTCTTTTGAAATCAATTCGGCGCTTCTGTCGCGATGCAGGGTCTTTGTGCTGAAGGCTTTGGAGGAGGAAGATCTGCAGGAACTGCTGGAGCGGGCCCTCAGGAGCCCGAAGGGGTTCGGCAGCCAGAATGTGCAGATTACCCGGGAGCAGATCCGCATCATTGCCCGTTTCGCCAACGGGGATGCCCGGACCGCCCTCAATACCCTGGAAATGGCCGTGCTGAACGGAGAACCCGGTCCCGGGACGATTACAGTCACCAAGGAGGATCTGCTGCAGTGTACCAGCCGCCGCTTGCTGCTCTACGACAAAAACGGCGAGGAGCATTATAACCTGATTTCCGCCCTGCATAAATCCATGCGGAACAGCGATCCGGACGCGGCCGTTTACTGGCTGACCCGCATGCTCCAGGGAGGGGAGGATCCTCTTTATATTGCCCGCAGGCTGATACGCTTTGCCAGTGAGGATGTGGGCATGGCCGACAGCCGGGCGCTTCAGGTGGCGGTGGCCGCTTATCAGGCCTGTCACTTTAACGGTATGCCGGAATGCGATGTCAATCTGACCCACGCCGTGGTCTACCTTTCCATGGCGCCGAAATCCAACGCTCTGTATACGGCCTGCGAGGAGGCGAAAAAAGAAGTGCGGCAGGCGCCTGCAGAACCTGTACCCCTGCAGATCCGCAACGCGCCGACCTCCCTGATGCGGGAACTTCATTACGGGGAGGGATACGAATACGCCCACAGCACCGATGAAAAACTGACCTCCATGAAATGTCTGCCCGATTCCCTGGAAGGACATATCTTCTACCGCCCCACGGATCAGGGGGAGGAAACGCAGATCCGGAAACGTCTGGAAGAAATCAAAGCCTGGAAAGAACAGCAAGGATAAAGGCGGCTCCCCTTGCGGTCAGCCGTGCATCTGGAAATAACTGATGACGGTCTTCAGCTCCGGGGAAATCCACTTGTTTCTGTGGTAAAGGAGCTGTTTCCATATTTCCATGCGGATCTCCGGCACGTGCAGGCGGATCAGTTTCCCGCTGTGTACGCCCTGTTCTGTCACATAATCGGGAAGGTAGGAAATGCCCAGGCCCTTTTCCAGCAGACGGCAGATCAGCCCCGTATGCCCCAGTTCCAGAAATGGCTCCAGCGTAATGGAGCGGCTGGCCAGCTGCTGATCCAGAAGACGCCGGTAGCTCATGCCCTTTTCCGTCAGGATAAAGGATTCCCGGGTCAGATCTTCCAGGGACAGGCTCCGGCGGCTTAAGGGGTGTGTAGCAGAGGCGGCAAAATGGCAGGCTACAGGTTCTTCTGCGGCGATGATGTAATTCCGGTCGTAGATATGCTGATCCAGCGTAAAGACCAGATCTGCTTCATTCTGATTCAGCATCCGGAACATTTCCTCTGTGCTGGCTGCTGTCACAGTAAAGGAAATATGAGGAAAACGGCTGTGAAAACGGGTAAAATCTTCCTGGAACAGCGTATAAGAAAGGGATTCCGCCATGGCAATGCGGATATGGCCGCTAGGTATCCGGGGCTGTTCCGCCTGCTTCTTCATTTCCTCTGCCGTCCGGACGATCTGCTGCGCCAGTGCCAGCATCTCGATGCCGCTGGATGTCAGCTTCACAGTATGATTGATTCGTTCAAAAAGCTGTGTTCCCAGCTCTTCCTCCAGCTGACGGATTCGCAGGGAGATAGAGGACTGGGTATAGCCCAGCTTTTCGGCGGCCCGGGTAAAACTGCCCAGCTCAGCCGCCTGAATAAAACTTTCCAGATTTCTGATTTCCATAGGTTCACCATTGAAATAATTAATGCTGTCTATAGATACTATTAATTTTACAAATTATCTTTCCCAGTATATACTATCCCCTGTGATCATGCAAGTACGGAATAGATGAGGGAGAGACTATGGACGGTATCATTTCTGCAGTTTACAATTTTCTATGGGGAGACTGGATAGCGATTCCGCTGCCGGGCGGCGGACATCTGCCGCTGTCGCTGCTGGTTCTGATCCTGATTCCCACCGGTATTTATTTTACGATACGGACCAGATGTTTGCCGGTGCGGCTGTTTCCGCACATGATCCGGTCACTTTTCGGAAACAAAGGAGAAAAAGGCAGCGCGCTGTCCGTGCTGCAGACCCTGATCGTGTCCACAGCTACCCGGGTTGGTATGGGAAATCTGGTTGGGGTGGTGGCGGCTGTTTCCCTGGGCGGTGCAGGCGCCGTGTTCTGGATGTGGGTCACCGCTCTGATTGGAGCTTCCACAGCCTTTGCGGAAGCAGTTCTGGCACAGAAATATAAGGAAAAAGATCCCCTGTACGGAGGCTACAGAGGAGGTCCGGCGTATTACATTCATCGTTTTGTGGAAAGGCTGCGCGGCGGAAAGCCCAGGAAAAAGGTGCTGCTGTCGGTACTGTTCGCCGTATCCGGTCTGATCTGCTGGTGCGGCATCAGCCAGGTAGTCAGCAATTCTGTCACATCGGCATTTCAGAATGCCTTCCATATACCGCCCATTTATACAACCATTGTTCTGGTAATCGCGGCGGCCTTTATTGTATTGCGGAAAAACGCCACGGTGCGGGTGCTGGACATCATGGTGCCGGTTATGGCTGTGTTCTATCTGGTGATCACCCTTGTGCTGATTGCCGCGAATATCCCGCAGCTTCCCGGCGTATTTGGCAGGATTTTTTCCGAGGCCTTCGGGCTGCGGCAAGCGGTCGCGGGGGGATTTGGAGCAGTCCTGATGAACGGTGTGAAGCGGGGACTCTTCTCCAATGAAGCGGGTTCCGGCTCCGCACCCTGCGCCGCCGCCGCCGCGGAAGCGGATCATCCCGCCAAGGTTGGTCTGGCGCAGGCTCTGGGCGTGCTGATTGATACTGTGGTCATCTGCAGCTGTACGGCGATGATTATGCTGCTGACGCCGGAAAGTCTCACCGCAGGCTTAAGCGGCATGGATCTGCTGCAGTGCGCCATGGAATATCATCTGGGTGAGTTCGGCGTGGTGTTCATAGCGGTGATTCTGTTTCTGTTCAGTTTTTCCACCTTTATCGGCATTCTCTTCTACGCCCGTTCCAATGTGGCCTACCTGTTCGGCGACCGCTGGCTTCCGCAGACGGTATATAAGCTTCTGGCTTTGGCCATGCTGTTCATCGGCGGCCTGGCGGCCTATACGACGGTCTGGGATCTGGGAGATGTGGGAGTGGGGTTGATGACAATTTTTAATGTAATTGTTCTCTGGCCCATGTCCGGCCAGGCGATAGCCTGCCTGAAGGATTACGAAAGGCTGAACAGAAAGCGTAAGGATTAACCGGCCATGGAGGATCCGGAATTCTCCATTGTGGATTTTGAAACAATTCAAACCTTTATCCTGGTCGGCCTGGAGCATCCGCTCGCCGCCAGAAATACTCTGGACGAGGAGGATCTTCTTCACGAAAAAATCTATTTGCCTGCCCCGCTGGGCGGTTATTCTTATGAGCACGGAAATTTTGTGGGATTCTGGGTAGATAAAAACAATATTATTGAAGTGGACAATATCTCCACGGCGCTGGTCAATGTCCGCTTCGGCAACGGAGTGACCATAGCCAATGACCACATGAGTGTGATCAGTCAGACGGATCGTTATAAGGCCTTCCCGGCTCTCGACAACAGCCGCAATCCGCGGATGAGTATTATCACAAGAAAAAACATTACAAATCCAGCGGTTCCTTTTTTTATTGACATGGTTAAGAAGCGGCATATCTGAATCTCCCGAATTTCAACCTTTTTTCAATATTTCCGATCTATCTTCTGGAATACGGCACAAAAGAGCAGGTTATTGAAGAAGCAAAACGGCAGATTGATATCGGCGCGCCCGGCGGCGGATTTATTTTTGAAACCAACGCTTCTATCCAGAATGTAAAACGTGAAAATTTCGAAGCTCTGTATGATACAGTACGTACCTATGGAGCCAGGCATTGAGAAAAGAGTCTGAACAGTAAAAAAATAAGCGGGAGAAATCTGGAACAATTCCGTTTTTAAGCTTTCCAGCCTGTGCGCCTCCGGAATCCTTTCGGCAGTGATTGCGGATACTTCCTGTTTCCAGCTTTTCTCTGATTTCCGACAGACCAGACATGCTGCCCTTTGGCAGCTTCCGGCGTATTCTGAGCCATGACGCCCACCAGCCTGTGGGGAACGTAAGGCTCTTCCAGGTATGCTCTTTCGTCCTCCGTCAGCTTTACTTTCACGGCATCGGCTGCGCCCTCTATATGGTGCATCCTAGTGGCGCCGACCACAGGCGCTGTCACCTTTGTCAGAAGCCAGGCAAGGGAGATCTCCGTCATGGTAACTCTGTGCCGGTCTGCAAGTTCTGCCACTCTCCCGATGATTACGTTATCCTGCTCTTCCGTAGCGTCATATTTAAGCTTTGCGTAGCTGTCCTCTTCCAGACGTCTGGAGGTTTCTCCCGGATGCCTGGAAAGCCGCCCGCTGGCCAGCGAACTGTACGGTGTCATTGCAATATTATCTTCCGCGCACAGCCGGGCCATTTCCCGCTCTTCCTCCCGGAAGATCAGATTATAGTGCCCCTGAACGGAGATAAATTTGGCAAATCCTTCTCGCTCTGCCAGTGCGTTGGCTTTGGCAAGCTGATAGGCAAAACAGTTGGAAATGCCGATGTAACGAACCTTTCCCTCCTGCACCACACGGTTCAGCCCGTCCATAATATCATAAAGGGGCGTCTCATAGTCCCACATATGATAAATATAAAGGTCTACATAATCAAGCCCCAGATTCTTCAGACTGGTATTGATCATCTGTTCAATGTGCTGCTGTCCGGTGACACCGGCAGCGATTTCATCCTGGGTACGGGGCAGAAACTTTGTTGCCACCACCATATCTTCCCGCCTGGCGAAATCTCTCAGCGCACGGCCAAGATACTGTTCGCTGGTGCCGCTCTGATATCCGATGGCTGTATCGAAAAAGTTCACTCCCAGCTCCAGCCCCCGCCGGATCACCGCCCGGGAATGTTCTTCATCCAATGTCCAGCTGTGCTGGCCATTTCCGGGATCTCCAAAGCCCATGCATCCCATGCAGATGCGGGAAACTGTAAGATCCGAATTGCCTAATTTTGCATATTCCATAAGTATTTCCTCCTTATACTGCCCAGCGTCTCAGCAGTGCTTCAGCCGGTATAGCTAAAGCTATCTTTCATCAGTCCGTTTTTCTCAAGCCAGTTTTGCAGAACCGCTGTCAGATTCTGATGGTTATCATTGATTATCCCCAGTGCTTCCCGCACATCTGCCCGTGGGCACAGCCTGGCTATATCTCCCTGAAAGTTTCCCTTTACCCCGCCGCAGTGAGAATAAAAGGGCAGAATTATTTTTCCGGACAGATCGTTCTGATACAGCCAGGAAGCCAGAGGCGGCGCGATGGTTCCGCACCAGTCCGGAGATCCGGCGAAGACAACCGGATAAAGCTGCGGCGGCCGGGCGCCGGGCAGGAGGCGGGGATGATACCGGGAGCGGATCTCCTGCTTTACCTGCTTCAGCAGCTCGGGGAAAGCCATGGGATATGGCTGCCAGGGATGGATTTCACACCAGTCGCCGCCAGTGATCTTCTGAAGTTCCTGGGCAATCCGATGGGTATTGCCTGAATAGGAGTAGGAAATGATCAACGGACGGTATGTTTTCACTGTCTCTTTAAACATTGCTCAGCCTTTCTGTTCCTTTTCAAAGGACATCGGATTCCGGTTTCTCCGCAGGTTCAGAGGAGCTGACGGATCCTGTTTCCGAAGCGGCCGCCGGAGATCTGTTTTCTGAGCCTTCGGAAACATCATCTTCCTGATTTTCCGGCGCGCTGCATGCCGCAAGAGAGAAAATCACAGCTGCTGTCATAAAGAGAGAAAGTATTTTTTTCACTAATTTTGCCTCCTCTTTTTTTTCAAATCTTACCAGTAACATTTTCAGGAATAATCCCCTCCCTGCGGAACACTTTTATTATAAAATGCTGTTTTCTCACTGTCTAATACCCTTTGCTCATCCTTTTCCATGCGTTTTTTCTATGGATACAGGAAACAGGACTTCCAGCTGTTTATTTTCCGGAAGTCCTGCTGCAAAAGGATTATTCTATTTTTGCCCGGAGCATGTTGATTTCCTGAATGAACAGGGAGGTCGCGGAGGAAAATAAATGATTTTTCTTCCACATCAGTATGCTGTGTGTGGTGTGCTCCGGATAAATCGGAATAAAACGCAGATGCGGACTGCTGCGGATGGCCAGCGCTCCGTCCAGGCAAAATGCGCATCCCATGCCCTCTTCTACAAGCAGCGCCGCATTGGAAAGCAGCGTATAGCTGACGGGAATATTCAGATCTTTTTCCTCCCGCTTCATCCAGTCTATGATCTCCCTGCGGGGTCGCTCGCGCAGAGGAAGAATCAGCGGATATTCCGCAATATCCTCCGGTGTGATGGAAGTATTCCCGGCCAGAGGATGATCGTCCCGCATAAGGACGCCCCAGGTTTCCTTTTGAGAAAGACGCACAAAATCATATTTCGCGGTGTCAATCGGCTCCAAAAGCAGGCCTACATCGATCAGTCCTTTGTCTATACTGTCTTTGATGTAATCCGCCATTTCATTGTACAGTTTAAACTTTATCTGCGGGTATTTATTTGAAAATTCCCGGATCAGCCTGGCAAAAAGGCGGCTCCCGACGGCCTCCGTAGCTCCAATAGAAATGACCCCGCTGACATTTGTATTGCGTTCTGCAAAAGCCTGCTCCAGGCGGTCTGCCAGCTCGATAATCTCCTCGGTGCGCTGCTTTAAAAAGAGCCCGTCCCCGGTCAGAGTTAATCCGCTTTTTCCTCGGATCATTAATGTCGTACCCAGCTTTTTCTCTAAATCCATCATCTGACGGCTTAAAGTAGGCTGCGTAATATGCAGGATATCCGCTGCGTGCGTAATATTTTCTTCTTCGGCAACCGTTAAAAAATATCGCAGTGTACGCAGTTCCATGCCAGGCTTCTCCTTTTCAAGATATTATTTTAGACTTTCTTCAGAATCTGTATGATTTCATCCCGGGATAAAACCTTGTACCCGCCGTTCATAACCAGAGTGGCATCAGCAAGGCCCTCCAGCATATCTTCCGAAGCGCCCAGCTCCGAAATATTCATCGTAAGACCCAGCTCCCTCATCCAGGCTTCCATGGCCGCGAGCCCTTCCCGGGCCACCTGCTCATCCGGCTTCCCTGCGGGGTCCACATCCCACACATTTATGGCAAAACGTTTAAACTTCTGCAGTCCGTAGGGCAGAATGTAACGGTAATAAGGAAGAGAAACCGCAGCCAGCGTCATGCCGTGGGTGGCATTGGTGTAGGCACCTACAGCCTGGCCCAGCATGTGCACCATCCAGTCTGTGGATTTGCCCTTCGCAACCAGGGTATTCAGTGCCCAGGTTGCCGTCCACATAATGTTGCTGCGGGCTTCATAATTCTGGGGATCCCTGTTGGCAATCCGGCTGGAATGGAGCAGGGAGCGCATCAGTCCTTCGCTGATATAATCGCTGGTATTGTCATCCTCTCCGGAGAAATACTGCTCACAGATGTGATTGAAGATATCATAGATACCGGCAACCATTTGATAGTGAGGCAGCGTCAGGGTGTATTTCGGATTTAAAACGGCAAACCTGGGCATGATCTTCTCATCCGCGAAGACATGGCCGATCTTCTGTTTTGTTTCCGGATTGGTAATGACGGCTCCGGCATTCATCTCCGATCCGGTGCCCACCATGGTCAGTACGCAGCCCACAGGCAGTGTTTCACAGTCCGGCTCTATTCAGGTATTTCAGAGAATCTTCCCCGAAATAGAGTTTCGTCGGATTGCAGTAAGAAAAATTGCCAAGCATACTTCTTTCCTCCTTCATAATATAAAAAGTTTTTCGGATTTGTTTGCGTCTGTTTTACGGTTCACGCGCAGGCACAGGCTGCGTCTTTCCTTTTTCCTGTCATCACAACATCCCCTTCGGCTCCGGGGATGTCCCGGATAACCTCGCCGACAGCCGGCACAAGGATTTTTCCGGACAATGGATTCTTGATGCTTATCACAGGTGCTGTAAGAACCGCCTGTACTTCAGAGCGCTCAAAGGCCAGATCACAGTCTGTCAGTTCGCAGTTGACCAGTTTGAGCCCTCTGCAGTAGCAAAGAGGCTGGGTTCCGATGATTCTGCAGTTTTCAAAGGTGACATTTTCGCAGTACCAGGCCAGATACTCACCTTTTACAATACTGTTGCGGACCGTAACATTCTTCGCGTGCCAAAAAGCATCCTTTGTATCAAAGGTACAGTTTTCAAAGACGGAGTCTTCGATGTACTGGAAGGAATATTTGCCCTTCAGCCGCACGTTCCTGAAGCGCAGGCCATCGGAGCGCATCATGAAGTATTCGCTCTGCGCATCACAGTCGGCCATTTCCATGCGGTGAACGGACCAGCCGAACTCAGGGGAAACCACATCACAGCCGGTCATTTTCACATCCGCGCACTCCCGCAGCGCCTTGATGCCGTGAAGCTTCGTTTTCTCAATGGTGATATGATCGGAATACCACAGCGCCGCGCGGCAAAGTTCGGTCATCTCTGAATCTCTGACGGAAAGACCATGGTCATGCCAGAAGGGATAACGCAGATTGAAAAAGCTGTGGTCCACCTGGATATTTGCACTCTCTTTCAATGCACTTTCCCCGTCGGCCGGTCCGTCAAAGGCGCAGTTTTTCACAAGAATATCGCTGCTGCCGTAGAGGGCACGCTCCGCATCAAACGTCTGATTCTGAATTGTTCTCATAAATAAGCCTCCATTCCTCAAAACCTATTCATCCACAGATTCTTTTTTCTGCAGCCGGTAAACCAGATAATCCAGGCAGTTAATCCGCTTTTCTTCCAGATGAATCCGGTCCAGCAGCCGGTGTCTGTGAATATCCAGCAGCTTAAGCTGTTCTCCGGTAGTTCCCTCCGCTCCGAGTTCCAGGAAGCGCTGAACCATTTTCCTGTCACAGCCCGCGTCTTTCAGATTTTGTATAACCGCCTGCTCAGAAGTATAAACAATCATACGCTTCTTTGTTCACCCCTCGATTTCTTTGATTTGCTATTAGTATAGCTCCCGGCCTTAGATATAGCAAATATTTATTCACTATATTAATATATAGCTTGTTTCTATGCGTATGGAGCCAGCCGCCAGCCTGCTTACAAGGATGTTCCCTGTACATGCGCGTCCGCGTAAACGGCTATTTTAGTTTGACTCTTTCCATATGGCACGACCTCCTGTATTCAAATTAACAGGGAATGGGTGAAACAGTCCGCCTGCCTCACCCATTCCTTTACTTTTATGCATTTGTCACTCAACAGCCTGCGGTAATCCTTTCTTACTTCAACCGGTTTCCCAGATTGTACGCCTGCTGGGGGAACTCGGAGTGCTCTGTCATGGAAGGCGTGCCGCAGCCAGTGCCCAGCACCATCCCCATATCCGTAAGATTCAGATACCGAACCAGCGTCTTATAGTGGGCTTCCAGGGCCTCAAAGGTCCAGTCATCGCTGTTCCAGGCAACAGTCAGCAGGGCGGACTTCATGTGTTTGCGCTGAATGGAGCTGTTGAAGGCGCAGAAACGGTCAATCATGATTTTCAGCTGCGCGGACATGCCGTAGTAATACAGAGGCGTGGCGAACACCATCATATCGGCATCCAGAATCTTCTTCCGGATGGATTCCACATCATCCTTCTGCACACAGGGACCTTCGTACCCGCAGTGAATACATCCGGTGCAGGGATGAATATCGGCGTGGGCCACATGGATCATCTCTACGGTGTGCCCCGCTCCCTCTGCCCCCTGGCGGAAACAATCCGCCAGAATGTGGGTAGAACCTTTTCTGTTTGGACTACCCTCTAATACAATAATTTTCATTTGCTGCGCCTCCTTACTTATTTTATGTTCTGTGCGTTCTTGTAAGTGGTATTGATTCTGGGACGAGAACCTTTTCGAATTTCCGCTTTTATTATAGGACGTTTCTGTTTTCATGTATAATACCTGTTCTTTATCTTTTTCAATGCATTTTTCGTATGGATAAAATGAGGCGCACCGCACCCGCTGCTGCCTGCGGGTATGATGCACCTTCCGCCATATATTCTAAATGTATTTTTCAAACAGCTCCTTCACATCTGCCACTTGTGCAGGTCGACTCTGTCAGCAGTTACCTGGATTCCCTCCGCTTCCAGCAGGTATTTCTGAGTCCCTGGTTTCCCAAAGGTGCCCTCCGGGGCCAGCCTGCCGCTGCCGGAAATAACACGGTGGCAGGGACAGTTCCATTCCGGCGGACAGTTCCGCATCAGGCTTCCCACCGCCCGGGCGGCTCCCGGCCGTCCGGCCAGCCGGGCAATCTGTCCGTAGGTGGCAACTCTTCCCTGGGGGATTTTTTTAACTTCCCGATAGACGGCTTTCGCAAAGTCCGAAGGCCCGGCCTTCCCTCCGGCGCCGGATACCAGATCATAGCTTTCCGCGATCATCCGGCGGATATCCGCGTCGGGAACGGTTCCATCCAGGATAATACTGTTCCAGTATTCTTTATTCATGTGGTAGGCGGGAACCACAGAGGAAAAGGAACTCCGCCAGAGATCCCGCCACTTTGGATCCGTCTTAACATTTACCCAGATCCGCCCGTCCTTAGAAAAAATCAGGGCAAAGATCTTTTTGCTTTTTTCCAGCCGGACGGCATCCCAGCTGGGATCGTGAAAGGGCTGATCCCGGCAGACAGACGGAAAACTCAGGCAGAAATTTAAAATTTCCTCCCGTGTCTGCATATTCAGGCTGTCCAAATACATTCCCTCCTTATTTGCGGTATTTCAATTCCATGCTTTAATTTTTTCACAGGCTTATCCCCCTTTTAAAGCAGCCAGCCAATTTTTCTTCATTATACCATCCGTTTATTTCCCTGTCATTTTTTTCTTGCCTATCGTTATCAGCCATTTTTCCGGAGATGTTAAGATGCGTTGCTTGTGGCAACGGGCAATTCCGGCTACAATAATGGTAATGAAGGAGAGAAAGGAGGTTGCCGGATGCTCAGCGAAAACATAAAGGCAATCAGAAAATCAAAAGGACTTTCGCAGCAGGAGCTGGCTGTCAAGCTGAATGTGGTGCGTCAGACAGTTTCTAAATGGGAGCAGGGACTGTCGGTTCCCGATTCTGATATGTTAATCTCCATATCGGAGGCCCTTGAAACACCTGTGAGCACGCTGCTTGGAGAAACGGTTGCTGAAATGGAGACGGATAGCATAAAGGCCATTTCCGAAAAATTGGAAGTAATTAATTGGCAGCTGGCACAAAGAAAAAATACGAGAAGAAAATGTATCCGCTGGCTGTTTATTTCATTATGCGCAATCCTAGTAATCGTTTTTGCGGCCTTAAGTATATTACAGAGTCCTTATTTGGGATGGGATTATAGTGACCCTGAAACCGCTGTTCCTGGAGTATTATTTCACTCATTTGAATGGCTGTTTGTCAGAGCAGCGCCGGTTATCTTTGTGTTTGCGATCATTGGAATTTTCCTGACAAGGAAGGAAAAATAAAATCCTGTTCTGGCAGGATCAAAGTACGAAATAAGGAGGAACTGTTTAGTTCCTCCTGTACATCTGCCGCGCTACGAAACGGCTGTCCATAACGTATCCAAATACAAAAAAGCGCTCTTACTTGTGGTAAGGTTCTCCCTGCATAATCCGATATCCGCGGTAGATCTGCTCCAGAAGCATCATCCGCATGAGTTGGTGCGGAAAGGTAAGCCGGGAAAAACTCCAGAGAAAATCCGCCCGCTTCAGAATTCTCTTGGAAAGGCCCAGGGAGCCGCCGATGACGAATACGAGATGGCTGATTCCCCGGCTGCCAAGGTCTGAGATCTTTCCGGCCAGCTCCGGAGAGTCCAGCATATTTCCCTGGATGGCCAGGGCAATTACATAAGAAGAATCCGGGATTCCCCGGAGGAGCCGCAGCCCCTCTGTCTCCTGGATTTTCTCTTCCTGGGCTGCAGATGCGCCCTCCGGTGTCCGTTCATCTGCCACTTCGTACCATTCCAGACGGCAGTAGCGGCTCAGACGCTTGGCATACTCCTGAATGCCATCCCGGAGATATTTTTCTTTAATCTTTCCAACACATGCAACCGTTATCTTCATCGATTATTTCTTGCCCATAATAAATTCGTGGATTCCCTTGGCGGCCGCCTTGCCGGCGCCCATGGCGAGGATAACTGTGGCAGCGCCCGTCACGGCATCTCCGCCCGCGAACACGCCCTCTTTGGAGGTCTGTCCCGTCTCCTCATCCGCGACAATACATTTTCTCCTGTTTGTGTCCAGACCGATGGTCGTGGAAGAGATCAGCGGATTGGGGGATGTGCCCAGAGACATAATCACCGTATCCACCTCCAGTTCAAACTCAGAACCGGGGATCTCCACCGGACGTCTTCTTCCGGAAGCATCCGGCTCACCGAGTTCCATGCGGATGCAGCGCATCCCCTTTACCCAGCCGTTGTCATCCACCAGGATTTCCGTGGGATTGCAGAGAAGATGGAACTGTATGCCCTCTTCCTTGGCATGGTGCACTTCTTCCTTACGGGCGGGAAGTTCTTCCTCACCGCGGCGGTATACAATGTATACTTCCGCGCCCAGACGGAGGGCTGTTCTCGCCGCGTCCATGGCCACGTTTCCGCCGCCCACCACGGCTACCTTCTGCCCGTGATGGATGGGAGTCATGTAGTCTTCCCGGAAAGCCTTCATCAGGTTGTTGCGGGTCAGATACTCATTGGCGGAAAATACGCCGTTGGCGTTTTCGCCGGGGATACCCATAAACATCGGAAGCCCTGCACCGGAGCCGATGAATACGGCTTCAAAGCCCTCCTCCTGCAGAAGTTCATCGATGGTAACCGATTTTCCGATAATTACGTTTGTCTCGATCTTTACTCCCAGAGATTTTACATTCTCAATCTCCGCGGCCACAACCTTATCCTTTGGCAGACGGAATTCCGGAATTCCATAGCTCAGAACGCCGCCGGCCTTGTGCAGAGCCTCAAAAATCGTGACTTCATAACCGAGCTTTGCCAGATCTCCGGCACAGGTGAGTCCCGCAGGGCCGGAACCGATCACAGCTACCTTATGGCCGTTCATCTCCGCGGCCGGTGTGGGTTTGATTCCGTTCTCTCTGGCCCAGTCAGCCACAAAGCGCTCCAGCTTTCCGATGGAAATCGGCTCTCCCTTGATTCCACGGATGCACTTGCCCTCGCACTGGCTCTCCTGAGGACATACACGGCCGCAGATGGCCGGAAGCGCGCTGGATTTGCTGATGGTCTGATAAGCTTCCTCAAAATTCCCTTCCTTTACCTCTTTGATAAATTCGGGGATATCAATGTTAACCGGACAGCCGCTGACACATTTCGCGTTCTTGCAGTGAATGCAGCGGGCGGCCTCTTCCATGGCCTCTTCCTTATTATATCCATAGCAAACTTCTTCAAAATTTGTTGCCCGAACTTTCGGATCCTGTTCTCTTACCGGTACTTTTTTCAATACATCTGCCATTATTTGTCACCTCCGCAATGTCCGCATCCGCCGTGATGCGTGTCGCCTTCCTGCAGCTTAAGGAGAGCGCGTCCCTCCTCCGTCTTGTACATCTTCTGACGCTCCATGGCCAGATCAAAATCCACCAGATGGCCGTCGAATTCCGGGCCGTCCACACAGGCGAATTTTACTTCTCCGCCCACGTTCAGGCGGCAGGCTCCACACATGCCGGTTCCGTCTACCATAATGGGGTTCATGCTTACAATGGTGGGAATTCCCAGTTCTTTTGTAAGCTGGCAGACAAATTTCATCATGATCATAGGACCGATGGCAACGCAGATATCATACTGTTTTCCCTCGGCGGTCAGATCCTTGATGGCCTGAGTAACCATTCCCTTCCGCTGATAGGAGCCATCGTCAGTGGTTACGTAAAGATTGCAGACTGCTTTGAATTCATCTTCCAGAATTACCAGATCCTTTGTCTTGGCGCCGATAATAGCGTCTGCCTGAATGCCGCGTTCGTGCAGCCATTTCACCTGGGGATATACAGGAGCGGTTCCCACACCGCCGGCCACAAATAAAATCCGTTTCTTCTTCAGTTCTTCCAGGTCTTCGTGTACAAATTCAGAAGGCTGCCCCAAAGGTCCGACAAAATCCTCAAAAGCATCTCCTGTCTGAAGCTCTGCCATCTCCATGGTAGAAGCACCCACGGGCTGAAATACAATAGTAATTGTACCAGCTTCTCTGTCATAATCACAGATGGTCAGCGGGATCCTTTCCCCCTCCTCGTTCATCTTGGCAATGATGAACTGTCCCGGCTGACAATGTTTTGCTACCCAAGGAGCTTCGACAACCATACGGTAAATATTGGCTGCCAGTTTGTCTGCATTTAAAATTGTGTACATGGTATCCTCCTCTGTTCTCCTTTTGATTTTTTAACGCACGGACAGCTGACGGCCGTATCCGGTACCGGCAGGTTCCGTCCGTTAAACCCCATATAGATTATACCTCTTTTTTGCTGATTCGTCACTTATCAATTTGCAATTATTGTCAATTTATTATCAATTTGTTATGAATTCCCGGTCATTCCTCCGTCTGGCCGCCTTCTGATCCGGATTCTGGAGGTGTTGTTTCCGGTTCTTCCGTGGGCGTGGGCGTCGGCTCTTCCGTGACCGTGGGCTCTTCCGTGGGTGTGGGCGTCGGTGTCGGTGTCGGCGTGGAGACGGTCTGCCCGGAGGACGGTGTCCGCTCCGGCTCTGTGGTAGGTGTCGGCGTCGGAATGACGGAGCCGCTGGCCGAGCGGTCCACTACATAGGTGGCCGACGCTGCAGCACTGATTTTTCCAGCCGCGTTCACCGCAATGGCATAAAATGTATGCGTGCCGTCCGGCATGGTTACGGGGCCCGTATACCTAGTGCTGGATGTGGTGGGACGCGTGTCAAAGGAATAATAGATCGTGCATCCAGCATCTGCTGTAACCGTGATTTTTGTGGCAGTACTTCCGGTGTAGCTTCCGGAAGCAGGCTGGATGGACGGCTGATTGGGGACCGATAAACGGATAGTATAGTGTGCCTCCACAATACTGCTCCGGATACCCATGGCATTTACCGCTATGGCCCGGAGAGTAGTCGTCCCCTCTTCCAGCTGAATGCCTTCTGTATACCGCGTACTGTTTTCCGTGGGCTCTGTGCCGTCCGTAGTATAATAAATATCTGCATCGCCGGATACGGAAATTTCCACTGTCTGTTCTGTGTCATATGTACCTTCTGAAAGACTGAACACGGGATCTTCACAGAGATAGGAACTGTATTTTTCCTTGATTTCGGCGTTCTGACAGTTGTCCAGCAGCTCCCGTATCTTATCCGGCTCGTTCAGATCATTGTAGATCCGTATCAGAATATTATAGGCTGCCTCGTAATTGGGATTGTCCGCAATCACCTGCTCCAGCTCCTGGGCCGCCTTTTCTGAATCCCCCAGTTTATCGTAGATCTGAGCCCGGAGTGTCAGCGCCTCCGCGCTGTCCGGCTCAAGGGCCAGGGCCTGCTGGATATAATCCAGCGCCTCCTCATAATTGCTGTTGCTGTAGGCGGTCTCTGCCCGCTGCATCTGATGTTCAAAACTGCCGCTGCCTCCCCTGGAAAGGAGAAGGAAACAGACAATGGCGGCAGCCGCAACAGCCAGAAACACAAGGATCAATATACGGCGGCGCTTTCTGGCTTTTGCCTGCTGTTCCATCTCTTCCTGACGGAGCCGTTCCTCCTCCAGACGGCGGTTTTCTTCCTCTTCCTGTTCCTTCTGCTTTTTCTGTTCATACATGCGGCTCTCCATGGTTTCATAATCAGGAACCAGCTGGACCTCCTGACCGCAGACAGGGCAAATCACCTCATCATCCTGCATGGGCGCACCGCACTGCGAGCAATTTTTCATTTACATTTCCTCCAGATAGTTTTCAAATTGTTCCATAGACATCAGTATTTTTCTGGGCTTTGTGCCCTCTTCTTCTCCTACAACCCCGGCTTCGCTAAGCTGATCCATGATACGTGCCGCGCGATTAAATCCAATCTTAAAAGCCCTCTGCAGCATTCCTATGGAAGCCTTGTCCTTTTCTATGATCAGTTTGCCGGCATCGGCAAAATAGCTGTCCCGCTCATCCCCGGAAGAAGATGACTGGGAGGCGGGAGAATGATTGATTTTTTCTTCAATTTCATGGTTGTATACATGACCGCCGTTTCTGGACGAGAGAAAATCCACCACTTTCACAATCTCTTCATCCGAAATATAGGCTCCCTGGACACGGGCAGGCTTCTGATATCCCTGGGGATAAAACAGCATATCGCCCTTACCCAGAAGCTTTTCCGCGCCGTTCATATCCAGGATGGTTCTGGAATCCACCCCGGAGGCCACCGCCAGCGCTATGCGGGAAGGCATGTTTGCCTTAATCAGGCCGGTAATAACATTTACGGACGGGCGCTGGGTGGCGATAATAAGGTGCAGCCCTGCCGCCCGGGCCAGCTGGGCCAGACGGCAGATGGCGTCCTCTACTTCTCCCGGGGCCACCATCATCAAATCCGCCAGCTCATCTACGATGATTACGATCTGCGGCAGCTCCCGGGGACGGTCTTCCCCATCGGCAGTTTCCTCCAGTCGGCGGACCTTTGCATTGTATCCGGCCAGATCCCGCACGTTGTATTCCGCAAATTTATTGTAGCGGTCCGTCATTTCTGAAACTGCCCAGTTCAGTGCCCCGGCCGCCTTCTTCGGATCTGTTACAACCGGAATATAGAGATGCGGAATTCCGTTATACACGGAAAGTTCCACAACCTTGGGGTCTATCATAATCAGCTTCACCTCTTCCGGCGTAGCTTTGTAAAGAATGCTCATAATCAGCGTGTTGATGCAGACAGATTTTCCGGATCCGGTTGCGCCTGCGATCAGCAGATGCGGCATTTTCGCAATATCCGACACCACCGGCTGTCCGGCAATGTCCTTTCCCACCGCAAAGGCAAGCTTTGAGGGAAAACGCCGGAATGCCTGGCTTTCCAGCAGTGTGCGCAGCATGACGGCACTGTTTGTTTTGTTCGGCACCTCGATGCCTACCGCCGCTTTCCCTGGAATGGGCGCTTCAATCCGGATATCAGCCGCGGCCAGATTCAGCTTAAGGTCATCCGAGAGCCCCACGATCCGGCTTACTTTCACGCCCTGCTCCGGCTGAATTTCATAACGGGTCACGGTCGGTCCGCAGCTGACGTTTGTCACAGTAACATCCACGCCGAAATTATGCAGGGTCTGCTGCAGCTTCATGGCCGTTTCGCGCAGATGAGCGTCGGAATCGCCGCCGGCATGGCTGCTGCCTTTTTTCAGCAGAGTCAGGGGCGGCATCTGATAGTCCGGTTTCTTTTTTTCTTCAGAAGAAGAAATCTCACGGCGGATATCCTGGATTCCGGCGGCAATTTCAGCTTCTGAGGATCTGGAAGCCTTTCTGGACGGAACGGCGCCTTCATCCGGAACCGCATCGGAAAGGGGGGCTTCCTTCTCCCGGCCAGATAGAGAACGTCCTCCCTCTTCTTCCGGAACTGCATCCGGCACCGGAGGACTTTCTGTCTCCTCCCGGCTGTCCGGATCTCTCTGAATAATAAAGTCGGGAAAAGCCTGCTGGGTAAAGGTTCCATTTCTGGAAATATCTTCCAGCTCCGCCTCGGTGCGCTGCTTTTTCCGCCTTCTTTCGGATTCTTCCAGGGCGGCAGCCCGCCGGCGGTTCCGTTCCTCTCTCCGGACTTCCGCCTCGGCTCTGTGCTCACGCACGGATCTGTATGCCCGGGCCCCCTTCTCCCGGGCATTGGCCAGCAGCGGTTTTTGTGTCAAAATAATTGCAAAAATAGCCAGCAGCGCAATGACAATCACATAGGTACCTGCCAGCCCGAAAATACGGCAGAACAGCTGCGCGAGCCCGCCTCCAACCAGCCCGCCTCCCAGGCGGTCTTCCGCGCTCCGGAAAAAAAGGCTGCGGATGCCGGCCCCGCGTTCATAGCCGACAGTCAGGAGATGCAGCAGGACGCAGCAGAAACAGTAAAATCCTACAGCGCCGAACAGTCTTCTGTGCATCCGGGTATCCTTCCGGTTGGCAAGCAGAAAAGCACCCGTCAGAAAAAGAAAGACCGGGAAAATATATTCCAGCAGTCCAAAAAGTCCAAAGAAAAAAGAACTGAAGATCCGGCCTGCGATCCCCACCAGTCCAAAATTGCCGAGCAGCAGAAGCAGGGAAAAGGCCAGGAGAACCAGAAGACAGATGTCCGTTCCGAGACGGCTGTCCGTCTTTGCGGCCCTCCGGGAGTTTTTTCTCTTTTTGGGACTGCTTTTTCCGGACAGAGATGTCTTTTTTACAGCAGAGCGTTTTTTTCTGGCCGTCTGTGCCATAAATGACCTCACCTCATTCATGATTTGTTGGAGACCGCTTTTCAGTTCCTGAAAAAGGGCCTCTCTGCAATAATTTGAGCAATAATTTTAACGCAGATATCCGACAATGGATATAATTCCTATGATAAGACAGTACAGGGCGAAGAAACGGTTTCTCTTCCTGGACAGGACCTTCAGCGCGAGCCGGATCATAAAGAATCCCACAACAGCAGAAACGGCCATTCCGGTAAGGCAGGGAAGAACTCCCACCGCAACGTCCATGGCATGGCTGCGGGAACCTTCAAAAAGCATGGCGCCTATGATCGTGGGAACCGCAAGCAGAAACGCGTATTTTATGGTGAATTTTCTTGTGAATCCGCTCAGAAACCCGGATGACAGAGTCATGGCCAGTCTGGAGTTTCCGGGAAAAGCGCCGAATCCCTGAAAGGCGCCGATTACAAACGCGTCCAGAAATTTTGCCTCCTTCGGACCTCTGTCTGAAACCATAATAAAGGATGACACAAACAGGAGCAGTGCCGTGATAAAAAGGCCCAGCCCCGATGCCAGAAGATTTCCTGTCAGCATTTCAACAATCGGCGACACGAGACACGCCACAAGAACGGTAGGTATCAGAGACACAAGCAGCAGCGCTGTAAACTTTCGGTAGCTGCCGCCAAGGATCTTGCGGTAAGGAATATGCCCCTCCCTCATGGGATTGCTGAAATGAAGCTTCAGATTAAAGAAAAGATCTCGGATCATTCCTGCAAACTCAAAAAGAATCCGCAGGATGTCTTTATAAAAAACTGTCAGGATAGACAGCAAGGTGCCCATGTGCAGCATAACCACAAACAGCAGGTTTGTGGTACCTTCTGCGCCAAGAAGATTTCCGATAAGCGCCAGATGACCGGAACTGCTGATGGGGAAAAATTCAGTAACTCCCTGCACCAGCCCCAGCAGCGCTGCCTGTAATATATTCATATGTTTCATCCCCGTTTGTAAATTATACTCCCTTATCATCCTATAGCTGGACGCTTTATTATATCATAGATTTATATTCTGTACAATCGAAAAATAAACAGAAAAACAGGCAAAAACGGGCAAAAACGTAGAAAAGCAGCAAAAAGGAAGCACTAAGAAATAACAATCCTGTTTTTATACCGTCACGACAATTTTTCCGTCCACTTTATGGTGGTCCATATCAGAAAGTGCCTCGGAAATATTGTCGAATCTATAAAGTGCGCCGATATCCGGTTGCATTTGATGGCTGCCGATAAACGAAAAAATATCCTTCATAGTCCGCTGGTCCGGATAGTTGGAAAAAAATCCGGTCAGATACACCCCGCCCGGAATCTCTTTAATGGGATCAAAATCATTTAAGGTATATACGCCGCCGAGAATACCTGTGCAGCAGACAATGCCGTTCTTCTTCACGCAGCGCAGGGTATCCAGGAGGGTACCGGGCCCCACAAGCTCCAGAGCTTTCGTGACGCCGGAAAAGGAGCCTGCCAGTCTTCCTGTATCGAGAACCGCCCGGTCCGCTTCTTTCAATAACGGCAGCTTGCTTTCTTTGTGGGTGGTGGCAATCACCCGGCAGCCCATGGCTTTGGCCAGGCGGATCGCTGCATAATCCAGCGAGCAGGTACCTCCCCGCACCAGCAGGGTGTCCTCTTCGCAGAGCTTCAGGCTCTCCAGAAGAGAACCCCAGGCTGTAAAATAGCTTTCCGGAACGGCCGCCATTTCCGGCCAGGAAAGATTTGTTTCGATGGAAAATACATGACTTTCCGGAAGCAGAGCATACTGGGCATAGCTGCCGTTGAAGCTGCGGCCCATGCCGCCCATGAGGGCAGCCACTTTCTGTCCCGCTAAAAAACGGCTGTCCGATGCATCGGCAACCTCTCCCACACATTCAATGCCGGGAATAATCGGCTTGCTGATATAATCCGCCTGTATTTCCCGCAGGCGCAGAAGCTGTTCTGAATGATTGAGCCCAAAGGCTTTCACCTTTACCAGTCCCCAGCCCGGGCGGACCTGCGGAACGGGAACCTCAGACAGTACAACCTGTTCGGCTGCCGTCGGTTCGGATAAAACCACTGCTTTCATTGTTTTGGGAATCATGCGCTTATCTCCTTCCGGTCCTGAGAATCTGCGGTGCAAAGGCCGCCCTCTTTTCTGCTGCACTGCAGACTGCCAGCGGGCGCCCTCTTTTTCCGTCTATAATCATCGTAGGAATCCCGCATACCGGATCTTCGGATCAGTTCCTCTCCGTCAATCTGTTCATAACGGATTGCGGTTCCGGCTGCCCGGCCGATCCGCGCAATAAGGTCTCTCTGGGAAATGAACGTGCTGACACCCACCACCGGGGCCCTGGTCCACAACGCAGGCTCCTGCCTCGTCGTCCTGATCGCTGCGCTGCTCTATGACCGGAAATTTGACTAGGCAGTTTTCTCTTTTTTCATATAATCCAGCACCACATCGCCAATATACGCCGCGTCCTCGGCGGCATAGGCAACGGGAAAATTATCCGAAAACAGGATCTGGGCGGAGGGCGGGAATTCTTCATCGCCCGCCCACAGGACGAAGCACAGCCGCAGCCCTTCCAGAAATTCGAATTCATAGGCCGCATCGCCATACTGCCGGGGAATTCCGTTTAAGCCTTCCATGATGTTCCGGAAGTCCGCCAGCCTGTTTCCAAACATCCGGGCCAGCCGCATCATGCAGCGCCCGTAAAACTGCCGGTAGTACACCTCTCCCCAGGGAAGATCCCGGTAGGAAAGCAGACTTCCCGTCGCCTGCATATGGTCGCCTTCCGTGAAATAGCGTAGCACCAGAATTTTGGCATGAATATCCCGGCACAGAACTGCCTGGCCGTCCGGCTCCTCCAGGCAGTGTATCTCCAGCTCCGGATGGCTGACCGTATAGTTCTTTCCCATAAACCGAAGCCTGAAAAGCCCCTCTCGCTCATCATAGGGGATCTCCAGATGGCGTCCGATGTCCTCCGGCTTCATCTTCTGATATTCCGCAAGATAGTGGAGATAGGGCTGCATTTCCAGATTATGCTTCTCATACTGTTCCTGCAACATGTTCCGCCTCCTGATTCTGTGACCGCTCTGCCAGAAGCACCGCCAGTTTTTCCACAGGCAGAGGCCGCTCCGTCAGTTCTTTTCCCGTCAGGCCTTTTTTCATAATCTCAGTGTCCGCTTCGAGACAGGCCGCAATCCGTTCCGGTTTCCACACGTTCTCATACATCATGACCCGGTTTTCTCCGGTTACTTTATTTAAAATATAATAATATGGCTTGCCAATACTTTCCGCCAGTTCTCCGATTTTTCCGGAAAGCTGCAGCGATTCATAGGACGGATCCACAATCATCAGCACCAGATCCGCTCCATTGTCGATCCCCCGTCCGAAATGCTCCACGCCGGCTTCCATATCCAGGAGAGCAAACTGATTTTCTGACAGCCGCAGATTCTGGACGAACTGCGCCATAACCGTTCCCATGGCGCAGGAACAGCCTTCGTTGGCCTGGCGGATTTTTCCGCTGACCATCAGCTTTACCCCGTCCTTCTGGCTGTAATATTTTTCCGGAATATCCTTAAGCGTCCACGTTTCCTGAAAAAACTGATGCGTAAACTTCGACAGCATCATATCGTTCAGCACGCTTTCCTTCCCGCCGAAATATCCGGTAAAATCCCCCGGAAGTTCCATGCCGAGCTGCCGGTGAAGGCCATAGTTGGACTCGTCCGAATCGATTACCAGCACTTCCTTTCCCAGCCCTGCCAGCGCTTTCGCCAGCAGGCTGGTCACCGTGCTTTTCCCGCAGCCGCCTTTTCCGCAGACCGTTATTTTCATGTGATTTTTCCTCCCGTAATTTCTATTTTTTCCCGAACTGTTTCAGGTACAGCTCCAGCATAACGCCCTCGGGCACGGTGTATCCGCAGCCGGAACAGACGCTGTCGCTGATGGTCAGATTGTCTCTGTCAAAAACCTCGATGCCTTCTTTTTTTCCGCACCGGGGGCAGTCAATTTCGTGGATTCCCACCATGTTTCTCAAATCCCAGCAGCCTGCCAGTACGCTCATGCTTCCGCCTTCCTTCCGACTCTGTTTTCTCCGCCGCCCGCGGCCCGCTCCGCCATTTCATCGAACTTCTTTTTGATCTGCAGGATTTCTCCGGTGGCCGCCCGGCTGAATCCGTAGGGCGACTCTCCTTCCCGGTCGGCTTCGATCACCTCCGCGCTGTAATGGATGCAGCCCAGAAAATCCTCCTCCGGGATCCTGGACCTGACAAATTTTTCATCTTCCTCATCCCGTACCTTATTGGCGATGACTTTTACAGCTTTTACGCCCAGCCCTTCTGCCAGCCGCTTCACGTTCCGGTAGGTCTGGACGCTTCTGGCTCCGGGCTCTATGACCACAAGGAACTGATCCATTCCTTCCGTAGTTCCCCGCCCCAGATGCTCCAGGCCGGCCTCCATATCGAGAATGACAATATCGTCCCTGTGCAGGACTAGATTGTTAATAATCCGTTTTAGCATCACATTTTCCGGACAGACGCATCCGCCTCCGGCGGTTTCCACCGTTCCGAGAAGCAGCAGCCGGACGCCGTTATATTCTTTTCCGTAGGTCTCCGGAATATCGTCCACCTTCGGATTGACTTTATAATATGTGTTGCTTTTATCCGCCCCTGTCCTCTCTTCGACCAGCCTTCGCATTTTACTGATGGGCACCATGCGTTCCAGTACTTTCTCCGGGAATCCCAGGGCGAGCCCCAGGTTCGCGTCCGGATCCACGTCCACGGCGAATACCTTCTTCCCCTCTTCCGCATACAGCCACGCCAGCACAGCCGAAACTGTCGTCTTGCCCACGCCGCCTTTTCCCGTCACTGCAATCTTCATACCTCTGCTCCTTTACTTCCAACTGATTCTTTCGTTTTTCTCCGGCCGGGCTTACAGCTCCAGCTTTTCTATGATCCCTTTCAGCGCTTCCCGGACGGGAGAATCCTTGGGAAGCTGTACCGTGGGACGGCCCTCGCAGTCGAAGTGGTATACGTCGTCATCCTGGGGGACAACTCCCAGCAGCTCCAGCTTCTGCTTTTCAATCTCTTCCATAGTTCCCGCGTCCAGCTTGCCTTCCGGCGCCCGGTTGACAATCAGCCCCACCTTTTTCGGATGAAAATTCAGTTCCTTCATCAGCGCCGCGATCCTTCCGGCCGCCTGTACGCCCCGCCTGGAGCAGTCGCTGACCAGAATGGCAATTTCCATATTGGGGAGAATCCCTCTGCTGATATGCTCCATGCCGGCTTCATTGTCCACCACGATATAGGGATAATGGCTCTGCAGCTTCTGTACCTGGGTCTGCACGATTCCGTTCACGAAGCAGTAGCATCCCTGCCCCTGGGAACGGCCCATCACCATCAGATCGTAATCGTCCTCCTCCGTCAGCGCATCCGCCAGACGGCTCTCCAGATAGGCGGCTTTGGTGACGCCCGCCGGAATCTTATACTTCGGATCGACACCGGCCCGCTCGATCTCCTCCCGGAGCTCTCCCAGCGTCACTCCCGCTTCCACTCCCAGCACTTCGTTGAGATTCGCGTTCGCATCCGCGTCCACGGCCAGCACCGGCTTCTTTCCGCTTTCGCAGAGATACTGAATCAGCAGGCCGCACAGCGTCGTCTTTCCCACTCCGCCTTTTCCTGCTACTGCAATAATGTGTCCCATAATAACCTCCTGTACACCTCGTCAGTTTATGAACAATGTGTTGATTTTTCTTTCAGATTTATTATAATAGAACTGTACTCTATTTCAATCATCAGATTCAGGAAGCTGTATGGTTCCTGAACACTTTCAGAAAATCGTACAGAAAAGAGGTGCCAGTTTTGAATTCCAGAAGAAAAAATTCTTCCGGCGACCGCCGCGCACGCTATACGCGGAACGCCATCCGCAGCTCGCTGCTGTCCCTGATGCAGCAGAAGCCCTTTTCCAGAATCACGGTTACGGAAATCTGCAGAGCCTCGGAAATCAACCGCGGAACTTTTTATCTTCATTATTATGATCTGGATGATGTACTGGACGACGTGATCGAAGAAATGATTCAGGACACAACCCAGGTCTTTGACCATGTGATGTGTCCCGAAAAAGACAGATGCACGTATCCCTTCTGCCGGAAGGTACAGGAAAGCCGGGAATTCCGCATCCTGTTCTCCGATGAGACCGCCTCTGCCCGGCTGCTGGACAAGCTCTGCGAGCTCTCGAAGGAGGATTTTATCACCAGGCTCATGCAGAACAGCCTGCTCTCCTACGAACAGGCCGAGGCTGTCCTATATTTCCAGATGAACGGCTGCCTGGCCATCAACAAACGGATGCTCAAAAACAACTGCCGGGACTGGAACAGCATCCAGCAGGCCATCGACCGCTTCATAAAATCGGGGCTGGAGAGCTTCCTGATCCGGGATGAGCGGCAGAACCGCCCGTGAAGGGAGGCCGTCTGGACGAACTGAAAGCTGCTGATCCTAAAAAACCGCCGTACAGGATTGTTTCCCATACGGCGGTATTTCATTTGCCGAAAGCGACACTGTGCGTCCCGGTGCGGGCCAACAGGCCTCTTTTCAGCCGGGCTGTATCATTTTATCATATTATTCCAAAATCAGACTGTTCAAAAATTCTTTCAGATCACAGATCATGGCTGCCAGCGCGGCATCTCCTTCCGCACCGGCGATTTCTGTTTCCGAAGCGTTCTTTTCCCGCCCGCCTGCCAAGACGCAGCCCTCCTCCCTCCAGACGGAACGGGCTGCTTCCGTATCCGGCTTCCGCATCCCGCATAAAAGATTCCTGCCTGCAGTCAGAACCTCTTCCGCAGACAGAAGGCCCCACAGGAGCTGATCCATCAAATGGACATACAGGGATACCATCGTCACCAGACGGTTCTGACGGCGGATGCGGAACAGCCTGTCTGAAAAATCCGCACGGCTGACTGCAGTTGTCCTCTCACGAAAGGATTCCCAGAGAGACTGCTCGGTAATGCCGAAGCGGTCCGTCCGCCGCAGCACATCGTGCTGCGTCTCTGCGGAAAGACCTGTCTGCAGCTGCAGCGCCTCTTTGACCGCACCCATAACCGATTTTCCGATCAGCTCCCCCAGTTTGCTGTGCTTTCCCGCGTCTGTCAGACAGGCAGATGCTTCCGCGTCGCAGACCACAATTGTCCCGTCCGTTCCGGATCCGGTCGCCAGCCCCGTCGAATAACGGCTGGGGGCCAGAAGCTCCTGCAGAGCAGCTGTTTTGGCCTCCGTGCATGTGACGAGGGCGCGGGCCAGGGCGCCCCTGCTCAGATCCACATTAAAAAACAGCAGAATATTGATCGTACCGGACCGTACAGGCGCGGCCTGTCCGTTTACTTCGCTCCAGGAGGCCGGGTCTCCAACCCGTCCTCCGTTTACCTCGATTCCGGCGGTGACCACTGCCGTCACGGCGGTTTCCCGGAACCGTTCTGTATGGATAGAAACATTTTCCATACTGGCCGAGGTGGATATACCCGATGATGTTTCCGGATCCAGACCCAGCTCCTCCGCCATCTTTTCCAAATGTTTCTCATAGGTATCCGCCAGCATCCGGCAGGCCATGCCCGGTCCGGGATTCATATCGTTGTTGAACACGGCGGTAAGCTTTTCCTGATACCCGCCGTTCAGCGGGCTGGTACTCAGCACTCTCCGCTTTCCCGAGAAGGGTACTACGATACAGTTATTGTATCGGTGAACCGAGTCTTTAGACGGCAGCTCCGCGATTATCATTCTGCTTCTCCCCTTTCCGGCCCGGACAGTTCCCGGAGCCTTCTCAGAAATTCATCATGATCTCCAAAATAAACGACTTTTTTCTTTTCGCCCAGCTTCTGCAGGCGCTCTATCAGCCTGCCGCCGGTATAGTCGCCGCTTAAAGCGTTTTTATGGAAAAAAATCTTTCCCTTCATCTTCTCCAGACCGTCCAGATTCATCAGGTTATTTTCCCCGAAAGGCATATCCGATATCAGAATCACTTCCGCATCCCGCATCATTTCCAGATTTTTCGCCTGGGCTTCAGCGGTAACCGGCGTAAAAGGAGGGATTTCTACATGAGGAATCTGCAGATAACGGCAGATTTCGCAGTCGCCGCTTCCCACGTTCACAACCCCTGCCGTCAGTTCGAAGCCTCTGTCCTCCAACTCTTCAATAAGCTTTACCGCGCCGTCGCTTCCACAGATCACATGGATGCGCACAGGCCTGCCGGCCGGCTCTTCCCGGAGCACGCGGATCGGCACAATTTCCGGCTTGTGGAACAATGGATTTTCCCGGATCAGCAGTTTCATCCGGTAGAGAGCTTCCATGTTTTTTTTCGTAATTACTGCGGAGGGTTCCCCGTCCGCGGCAATCTTCCCGTCCCGGAGCAGAATCATGCGGCAGCAGTAGCGGGACGCCATGTTGACGTCATGAAGCACAGCCAGGACAGTCAGCCCCTCCCTGCGGTTCAGCTCGGTAATCAGTTCCATGACCTCTGTCTGATGATGGATATCCAGAGCGGAGGTGGGTTCGTCCAGCAGCAGGATTTCCGGCTGCTGCGCCAGGGCTCTGGCCAGAATCACCCTCTGCTTCTCCCCTCCGCTCAGTTCGTTATAAAGCCGTTTTCGGAACGCCAGGGTATTTGTCGCCTCCATGGCGTTCCGTACGGCATCGGCATCCTCCTGGCTCTCTCTTTTTCCGAAGCTCTGGTACGGATAACGCCCCATAGCAACCACATCTTCCACCGTAAAATCATACTCTACGGAATAGGATTGGGGGACTACCGCCACCAGCCTGGCGCGTTCCTTCGGCTTCAGCGCGGCGTTGTCCCTGCCGCAGATGATGATTTTCCCGCTCCGCGGCTGCATCAGCCCGGAGATACACTTGAGCAGTGTGGACTTTCCTGCTCCATTGGAGCCTATAAGGGCTGCGAATTCTCCCCGGCGGACAGACGCGCGAATGCCGCTCAGTACATCCTTCTCCCCGTATCCGGCGGATACATCTTCCAGAGACAGCATCTCTTCCTTCACTGTACGGCACCCCCTTTTCTGGACTTGCGAAGCAGATACAGGAAAAACGGACCGCCGCAGGCGGCGGTAATAATTCCCACCGGAATCTCCTGCGTGATGGCGCTGCGGGCCACAGTATCGCAGAGGATCAGAAAAGTGCCGCCAAACACCAGAGAGACGGGCATCAGCACCCTGTGGCCCGGCCCCGTAAACAGGCGTACCACATGCGGAATCAGCAGTCCCACAAAGCCGATGATGCCTGTGGCCGATACTACTGCTGCCGTAACGATGCTGGTCACCACCAGAACCTTTTTCTTTACAAACTCCACGTTGACGCCAAGCTGTATGGCTGTCTCTTCTCCCATCAGCATAATGTCCAGTTCCCGTGCGGAAGTCAGCAAAAGGATAATTCCAACCACCACATACGGCAGAATCGTCACCACCTGGTTCCAGCCCTTTCCGTTCAGGCTTCCCATCGTCCAGAACATGATCTGATCCATGCTTTGCTGATTAAACAGCATAATCAGAGACATAAACGCCGATAAACTCTGGTTGACCGCAATGCCTGACAAAAGCAGGCTGGCCACGGGAACCTTTTTCCCCCTTCTGGATATCGTGTAGACCAGAAGAACCGTAAGCAGCGCTCCGGCAAAAGCCAGAAATGTGGTGCCGGACAGACCGGCGATACTCCCTGAAAAATGAAGCACAATTCCGATTGCCGCTCCCAGCGCCGCTCCCGAGGAAATACCCAGGATAAACGGATCGGCCATGGGATTTTTAAAGATCCCCTGGTAACCGGCTCCGCATACGGACAGAGAAGCGCCTGTCAGGAAGCCCAGCAGAACCCTGGGCAGCCGGACGTCGCGGATAATTGTGATACTGCCCTCCGATATGCCTTCCAGGCTTACCGGTATATGGAAAACCTCGTGAAGCAGGATCCGGTTTATATCCCCCAGGGACACTGAGGCAGCTCCCATAACCGTACATATATAGATCAGGAAAAGACACCCTGCGATAGCCAGCGCCAGAGCCAGTTTTTTCTTTTTCTTTCTTTTCATCATTCCTGTTCCCCGCTCAAAACGCGCGTCCGCGTTTTTTCTCACTGAACGTGCCAAAGAGGGGTCCTGCAGTTTCTTTCTTGCAGGACTCCCTCTGTCTTTTTCCGGTTATGAAAACAGCTCCGGATAGATCTGTTCGGCCAGAAGTCTGGTTCCTTCTGCCAGCCTGGGACCCGCCCGCTGGATCATGTCGGCTTCCGGAGAGAGGCCGTCGTAATAGATAATCCGGTCGTTCCGGATGCAGTCCAGCTCCGACAGCCCGGAGACCGCCTTCAGATTCTCCGGCGTGCTGTAGAGAGAAATGTATACGTCCGGATTGCTCTCTATAATTTTTTCCAGAGAGAGCTGGGGCCATGTTTCGCCGGTGTCCGCCGCCACGTTCCTGACGCCGATGTTCTCCAGCATATTTCCCAGAAGAGATCCCTCTCCGGCGCTGTAGTAGTCGCCCAGATCGATAAAGGCGGATTTCTCTTCCGTATTTGCGGAAAGGATTTCCTGAAGTCCGTCCATTTCCGCTTCCATTCCGGCTGTAATTTCCCGGGCCTTTTCATTCAGGTTCAGCACCTGCCCTGCTGTGAGGATGTCCTGTTCCACGCTTTCGATATTATTTGCAGAAAAAACGATCACGCTGGCTCCGGCATTTTCCACCTGGCTTCGGATGGCCTCGTCAATAAAATCCGAAGCAAAGATTACGTCCGGCGTCATGGAGATAATCAGTTCCGTATTCGGCGAGGTATAGGTTCCGATGGAAGGCACATCTGCAGCCTCTTCCGGGTAATTGCAGTAATCCGTCCTTCCCACAATTCTCTCTCCAGCTCCCAGCGCAAACAGCGTTTCCGTATTGGCAGGGGAAAGCGACAGCACCCGCTCAGGTTCTTCCTCGATCGTAACCGTATTTCCAAGGTCGTCGGTGATTGTCAGAGGATATTGTGTCTCTTCGGCAGATATAGCCGAAGTGCTGTCTGCGGTTCCGCTGCTCCCGGATACACCGGCTGCCGCACTGCCGTCCGGGACACTGTCTGAGACCGTACTCTCCGCCGCGCTTCCTGCCGAGCTGTTCCCGCATCCGGCCGCTGCCGGCATGGCCAAAATCATAGAAGAAGCTAAAAGAACGCCTGTAATTTTCTTTTTCATTGTATATTAACCTCCCTGTATACTGATTTCCTGGGTTCGGCTAAGTATCTCATATCGCGGTAAATTTGTCAAATAGGCTGTGGCCAAAGCATAGAAGCCCTCCATACCAGGGGAAACCGCCCTGCTCCATATAAACAGAATTCTGCGGGATATCGAACAGATGCGCGTGGATGTGCAGTTTTCCAATCCGGAAATCCTTGTGCAGGATCAGGTCTATCTCTCCGTTCCGGCCGGCATAAAGTAATCCGGCTGCCCATACCGTCAGTTTCTTCCGGCAGTGTGCAGTGCCCTGTAAAATCTTTGCGCCAGTTTTGGCGCAAAATTGGGGTTGACGTCCCTCCTGCCCCTGTGTAATATTGACCTGGAAATTGAATACGGAATCCTGCGGCGCAGAGAAGCGCCGCATCTTAAACGAGGCGTTCGAAAGTTACCCCTGGGGTACGGCTTGGGCTGTACGGTAGCTTTCCGAACGTCTTTTTTATTCAGAAAGGAAATATACCATGCAAAAGAAACAGCACGCCCAAACCGTCGCCGGAGCGCTTCTGGCCTTTACAATTCCACTGATCTTAAGCGGTCTGCTGCAGCAGATGTTCAACTGGGTAGACGCCTTTATCGTCGGCAATATCGAAGGCGAGACTGCGCTGGCCGGAATCGGCGCCACGACCTCGCTCTATAATCTGTTTGTCACGGTCATCACCGGATTTACCTCCGGCCTGTCCGTATTGTCCGCGCAGCAGTACGGTATGGGCGAAGAAAGGAAAATCACAGGGCTGCTTTCCTCCTATGCCATCCTGCTGGGCGCGCTCTTCGCGGCAGTTGCTGCGGCAGGAATCCTGTTTGCCGATAAAATCCTGCTCCTTCTGAATACGCCCGCCGAAATTTTTGCCGACGCGGAAAGCTACCTGCGGCTTCTGCTGCCCGGCATTCCGTTTCTGGCCGTATATAACACGTATTCCGCGATTCTCCGGGGGATCGGAAACAGCCGGGCTCCGTTTCTGGCTGTCCTTGTCTCCTCCGGCGTCAACATCGGGCTGGATCTGGTATTCGTAGCGGTTCTGGGATTCGGCGCGGCAGGCGCTGCCGCCGCCACAGCCATTTCCCAGGCTGCCATGACTGTTTTCATCATCGTTTATGCCGTGCGCAGATACCCCGCGCTCCGTTTTTCTTTTTCCAGGGGCGCTCTTGGCAGGCTGCCCTTAAAAAGCGGCCTTTGGTCTGACCGCCGCCTCTGTGTCCATCGGAAAAAGCTTCTTCCATTCCATCGCAGGCTTTTACATCATCTATGGAATCAGCATGGCCATCAGGGGCTACCTGGAGGGCACCGGCGATATGGTGTTCTCCGGCATTACAGGCATCCTTTCCCTCGGCGTGCGGATCGCGTGTTCCTACGCTTTCCGTCCGGTATTCGGCAATATGGTGGTTGCATACGCGGAAGCCTTTTCCTGGTTCTTCCTGCTGCTGCTTTTTTTCCTGCGGTATGTCTGGAGACAGCGGAAGCAGGTTTAGGACATACCTGGCTAATGGGCGTGCCTTTTGATTTTTATTTCCTCCGGTTCCATGCTTTTTGTTTTTCCAGTACATCGGCAAACGCTTTCGGAAGTTCCTGCACCAGATTTTCTTCGCCAAGAATGGGACACAGATCCTCTTTCATAAATACAGGAATATCCAGGGCATGTGCCTGATCCGTCAGGTTACGGACCCATTCCGGCCTGGAAATTGCTTTACCTTTTCTCCGTCCGGTCTCCGTGCCAATAACAATCCAGTCGATGCCGGACAGATCCACAGTTCCAATATCATCAAACATCGGCTCAAACGTTACATGATAGTGCCGCCCCTGAATATTTCTCCGCAGTGCGGCGATTCGGCCTTTTCCCTTCTGCGATGTCACGGTCACGCCAAACCAGGCGTTGGAAAGCCCGCTGGAAAAACGAACGGACTCCGGTTTCTTTGTCAGAAACAGATATTGATGCTGGGGATTTTCCACCATTTTGGCAAAAATCTCTTCACGCCAGGCAGGCTGCCATTCTGAAAAATCGCTCATGCCAGTCAGCAGAAAATTCTGCGGGCGTTGTTTTTCCATAATCCGCAGCTTATCCGGAAAGAATTCCGGCTTGCTGAAATCGTCAGTCATCCTAAAACGCCGGGCATTATTCCGGGCATAGCAATAGGAACAGCCTACCGTACATCCAATCACCAGGTTCATGTTTTGAATATTATCCTTTATGCAGACACTCATCAGAGGACTTCCTCCACATTTTTCAGGATACGGCGAAGATAGTTCTCCAACTGTTCGATTTCTTCGTCAGCGAAACCTTTGTAATAAATGCTGCTGATTTCTTCGGTTACCGCGTTATATTCCTGCTCCAGCCCTTTCGCTTCCTCAGTCAGGAAAATAAGAATTTTTCTCCGGTCTTTATCGCCGCGATCCCGATAAATCAGATTTGCCGCTTCCATACGGTCGAGCATACTGGTTAACGTAGTCATGGCGAGGCCGGTCTCCCTGGACAATTCACTGATGGGGATTCCGTTTTTCTGCCAGAGGACATAAAGAATTCTGCCCTGCGGGCCATTGAAGGCATCTATATTTTTCTCGCTCAGTATGCGTTCAAAAACACGTCCTCCGACCTGCTTAATCCGCGTAATTAAAAATCCGCCCTGTGTTTTCATACGATATCCTTCCTTAACTTAAAAAGCGGCTATTTGTGAACAGCCGCTCTCAACCTTTCTTACCTTTTTTGCGCTGCCGCAAATTCAGCATAGCCTTTCCAGCCAAATACCGCAGCCACATCTTCATCGCCGTATACGCTCTTCACATCGCAGAGATGCACGACGTGATCATCTGCATCCATCGTCTCTGCCACCGCTGCATGAATGAGCAGCCTGCAGGGAACAGGCGCCTTGATGTTCGTGCCTTCCACCTCCTGCATGGTCAGACCGACTTTCGCAATTTTATCCGTATCCCGTCCTGAACATGTGCCGCAGCCAATCAAAGCTCCCGCCAGTTCGATTCCGGGAACAGCAAGGACAACCTCTTTTTTCCCGGCCAGCAATTCCAGGCTGTAGGCCCCTTTATTCAGGGAAAACATGATCTTCCCGGGATTTGTGGACGCGAAAGCCCAGAATGCCAGAGTCGCAAGATTGGTACTGCCGTCCGGTTTTTCGGTGCAGTATTGCTATATAGTATTATTTTTGTCAACTATTTCCTGCTGTTTCTTCCTGCTGAAATTCTTCCATCATTTTCCTTCTCTCCCATCGCATCCGTTGTCATTCCACAGCTTCCCTGGCCAGCTCATGAAGAATCTCCGCCAGATCCCCGTCCAGGCCGTAAGCCTTGTCCCGAATCTCCTCCGGAATAAAAATCTCGCCCAGATTGACCGTCACATAAACCGCCCGAGGCTCCCTGGCCGCCAGCCGCGTAAGCGGCGCTTTGATGAGCTGATTTCTCCAGCCGATACCCAGCTCCAGAATCGCCAGCTTCTTGCCGCGATACCGCTCCAGAAAAGCCTCCAGACGCTTCCGGCTGTCAGTCTCGGGGATAAAATTTCCGTCCAGCGCCATATGGACCTGCATGGGCCCGCCGCAGACCGGACAATGAGGAACCAGCTCCGAAAGGATTTTCCCGTCCCGCTCTGTTTCCGCCATCCTTCCGGCCAGACCGGACCAGGGGTAAACCTTCTCATGGCAGCGGGCAGCGCACTGCATGGTCAGCCAGTTGCCCTCCACCTCATAAATCTTCTCCGGCGCGAATCCGCACATTTCGAAATGGCACTCTCCGTTGGAAGTAACGACAAAGTACTCCTTTTTGCCGATTACTTTTTTCAGATCCGCCATCACCGGTGTTTCCCGGTATTCTCCGCAGTAATGACGGATCAGGCGGGACCAGAAGCCCCACTTTTCCTCTTCCGAGGGCCATTTCGCGCCCATGCCCTGGAGGATGCACCGGAGACCGTACTTCCGCTTCAGATCTCCGAACACTTCATCAAAAGCCTGATTGTCCGCAAACAGGTGAAGCCCTTCCGTAATGGACAGGCCGTTGCTGACGCCGATCAGAACGGCGTCCGCCTGCCGGATTTTTTCTGCGATTTCTCTGTATGCGGTCATGCGGACACCTCCCCGGCTGCCGGGCGCTGCAGCGCATGCGCGGCAGCCCGCAGCACCCGCCCGATATCTCCTGTAATTACCATGCCCCTGTCCTCGATCTCCTTCGGCAGGAAAGCATACCTGTCATTCACGGCGATATAGCGGGCCTGCGGCAGGTTAAGCGTCAGATTCCAGAAGGGTTCCTGAATAAACATGGGCGTCATGCGCCCCACGCCAAGCTCCAGAAAGAGAATCCTCCTGTCCCGGTTCTGCCGGATATACTTTGAGATTTTCTGATATTCCCCGTCATACTTCCGCCCCTGCAGAAAATTTCCGTACCCGCGCACCCAGGGAAACGCCTCCGCCCCGCAGTGGGGACACCTGGGAATCATCTCCGCCGGAACGGATGTCCCCTCTCCCATGACCCGGATCATATCATTTACCGGTTCTACCGCGTCCCAGGTATCGTCCTGACAGCACCTGGAGCACTGGAAGAAACGGTGATCCCCCTGGATTTCGCTGACCTTTTCTTCCGGATACAGCTTTACAAACTGGGTATCCTGGTTGGTGGTCACAAGATGTAAATATTATTTTAATATCTTTAGTCTATCATGGGGTTGCGCGCCTGTCAACATGCTGTTATAATTAAATTAACATTTAAGGAGGACATGCTCATGAAATATTCCACAAAGGTCAGCGACGCCGTCCATATTCTGGCCTTTATCCAACTGAATCCCACCGGCTCCCTGTCCAGCGACAGTATCGCGGAAAGCATACGCACCAATCCCGGATGCGTGCGCCAGCTTATGTCCGCCCTTCGACGGGCCGGACTTCTGTCCAGCGTAAAGGGCCGCCCCAGCCCGTCGCTGGCCAAAGCCCCCTCCGCCATTACTCTGCTGGATATCTATAAGGCGGTAGAAGGCGAGAAACCCCTGCTCCACCTGGATACCCATACCAATCCGGAATGCGGTGTGGGGATCTATATTCAGCTGGCTCTTCAGGATTATTTTGACCGGGTGCAGAGAACGGCCGAAGACGAAATGCGGCGCATCACGCTGAAGGATATTCTGGACCGCTACCATGAAAAAGTTTTCCGCTCCGGCCGGAAAGCTTTTTGAAGAAAACACAATGCAGACGGCACTGGTTGGCAGTCCGTCAAAAGCTTTCTCTGCAAAATTGTTATCTGTTCAGAAGCCATGCAATGCCCGCCGCTGTTCTCTGCGCGGCATTTTTATAATGATTTCCCTGGTTTAGCTGAAAAAATGTATGTATACCGGATTCGGCGCAGAGCCTTTCCATTTTTTCCGTATTCTCCCGCACCGTTTTCAGATAGGGATTTCTGGTTCTGTTCTCCCGATCCCCGATGGAAAAATAGGCGCAGTCCGGAAGTCTTTTCATTTCATGGGAAGTAGCATATTCCAGAAATCCCGGAAACCACAGAGAACCGGATATACAGGCAATTCTCGAAAAAAGATCTGTCTGATATAGAGAATACGCTGCGAACAGTCCGGCCAGAGAATACCCTGCCAGCCCTCTCCAGGAAACATCCGGCGCCAGTTTTTCTGCCTGCGGCATGATTCGTTCCGTTAAAAGCTGCAGATAATCACCGGCGCCGCCGGTACAGGGCGTATGCCCTTCTGAGATCGTAGGAATATCCCAGGGCGCCATATCATGATTCCAGTTAAGGCCGCTGACGGCGACCAGGGTAAAATCAGGGCTGTCTGCACTGCGCAGAACCTGATAAACATTATCCCCTTCCCCTGCAAAAGTGTTCAGATATATAACGGCACTGCGGGAGCCGGAGCCGGGATATACTTCTACTTTTTTATCCTCTATATGAAATTCGTGTTTCTGTATTTGTCTGCTTTTCATTTTCACATTTCCTCCGGTTCTCTATTGTCTAAATATCCAAATTATACTATTTCTAAGATAAAAAACAAATATGTAAAATTCATGTCCGCAGGGCACACCGTAATTCATCCTGCATAAAAAAAAAACCGCCAGTCCGTTGCGGCCAGCGGGGAAGCAGGCTTTGCCCAAAATCCGAACATCACATGCACTCCATCAGAATTTTATAGATTTCATCGCGGCTCAGCTCTCTCGGACCGCAGGGAATCACATTGCACGTATCTGCTACCTTTCTCAGAATCTCCGGGGTAATTTCCACCTTTGACTTCAGTTCGCTCATTTTTGTCGGAAGTCCGCAGGCTTTGATGAAATCGGCAAGGGCCTCAACGCCTGCTTCAGCCGAATCAACACCGAATACCATCTTTGCAAACCGGGTAAATTTTTTCTCCGCATCCTTCACAATATGGCGGTAATAGGCCGGATGGATGACGGCCAGTCCCTGTCCGTGATTGCAGTCCGTGTAAGCGCCCAGCTGGTGTTCCATCTGATGTGCCTGAAAATCTGTGACTCTCCCGACTTTCAGAATGCCGTTCTCGGCCATGGCAGAATCCCACATCAGATTGCCTCTGGCCTGCATATCGCCCGCGTTTTCCAGCAGACGCCGCATATTTGCAACCGTATTCTTCATAACGGCCAGGGCCACATCATCCGATACGTTATCTCTGTCGGAATTGCCGAAATAGGTTTCCATGGCATGGCTCAGCGTGTCAAATGCACCGGAAATCACCTGCATTTTCGGCACAGATGCCGTATATCCGGGGTCAAGGATCGCAAATCTCGGCGCAAACGCAGCCATACCTGCCTTAATGATTTTTTCTTCATTTGTAATCACCGCTCCGCCGTTCATCTCGGCTCCCGTTCCGGAAGCGGTGACAACGGCGCCCATGGGAACTGCCTCCTCCGGGAACTGATGATCTGTCATTTCCATCTCCCACAGATCCCGGTCAGTCTTTGCCTGTGCCGCCACAATCTTACAGCAGTCAATCACTGAACCGCCGCCCCAAGCCAGCATTACACGGTCTCCATACCCTGACACAGCTTCCGCAAGATGCTCTTTCGCTGCGCCCTCTCCAAAATATACTTTTGTTGCATACTCATAAACAAACTTCTGCATGATTCATTTCTCCTTTCCTGTTGTTTGCCGCAGCCGCGGGATTGCATTCAAAATCCAGACGGCATTTTCATAATAACGTTTCGCCAGATCCGCAAAAATTGTTTTTTGTGAAAGTTCCGGCAGCTGCTGCCGGATATCCGGGCAGAGCCTTTTCTGCTTCAGAGTTTCATACATGCGCCCCGCAAAACTGCAGGCGGCCTTCTTTTCTTCTTCTGTAAATTCAGCGCCATGCACATAAACAATCATCTGCTCCGTCTCTGCCACCATACGCCACAGCCGCAGGAAAAACTGCTCCCATTTTTCCATCTGCGGCTCCGGGCAGAAGCTCTTCAGATCCTGCCTGGTGTTGTAAAGAAGCAGGTGGAAGTTTATAAGCGTTTTCCGCAGAACCGTCAGGCTGGTTCTGCGCTGCAGGCTGATTTCCAGAATGCGGATGTAGGACCGCTGCATCCGGAATAACTCCTTCAGTTCGAATTCCAGCTTCTTTCTCCGGGTGGAGGAGAAAAAGCAGTAATTGGTCACCGCAACCAGAGCCGCGGCTATCGCCAGATAAAACAGCCTGTATTCAGCCGCCGGCCTGCCTCCCAGCGCCAGCGAGGCCATAAGCACCGCGCAGTTTGTTACAAAGAAGGCCTGTATCCGGCTCCCGGGCGGGGACAGATAGCATAAGATAATCATGACGCTGAAATACACGTAGGCACCTCTTATATCCACCAGAACCATACTGGCCAGATAGGCTGTAACACACCCTGCGATGCTGCCCAGCAGCCTGTTTTTTACCCGCCGCATACTTTCCTCATAGCTGGGACGCATCAGCACAAAGGCATTTAGCGGCAGCCAGTAAACATGCTCGCTGCCCGCCACATGCATAACGAAAAAGCAGATGGTCAGAACCAGCGAAAGCCGCAGGGCGAATCGCGCTCCAAAAGCGTTCAGCTCCATATGATGGATCAGATCATAAAAGTATCTGTACAGATGAAAATGCTCTTTCTGATCCGGCGATGCTTCCATTTTCTTCAGGGCCATAATAAAAAGCCGGAGAAAATTCCTGTAAAAGGATCCGAACTGCCCGCTGCAGCTCCGTGCTTTTTTCAGAAGAGCTTCCGCTTTTTCCGTCAGTTCACCGTTATTTTCCGTATTCATGCGGTCTGCCGCCGTCTCCAGAAAATCCGCGAATCCGGCGCTCAGTCCGGCCGTTGTTTCATCACTTTCTGCCCTCTCCGGAGCTTCCGCCGTAAAATAGTAGGCGGCTCTCTGGAACATCAGCGCAAATGCATAATACGCATCCTGGGAACCCCGGGAAATGGAAATAAAATTGTGGCCGGTATACGCTTTTCTGTATAAATCCTGCTCAATATCCAGGAGCCGCCGCTGCGTCTCCCGTCCGGTTCTGCCCGCCCGTATCCTTTGGGAAAGCTCCTGCAGGCCCTTCCGCACGGTCGAATAGTCGGCTGCCTTCTTTCCGCATACGCGGATCGTCCATAAAACGATGATAAGAATGGCGCTGGTGCAGGTGAGTATCCACAGAATATGCGGGATATCCTCCGGCTGAAAAGAAATCAGCTGCACATAGGCAAAGGCGATAACTCCCACGTAATAGCCGGTGCTATTAAAGGGCGATGAGTGGAGACAGGTCCAGAGAAAAGGAAAGCAGGCATTCAGAATCACCCGGAGCACCACATTCAGCGAAGCAATGCACGCGGCCGCGCAGGCCAGAATCTGTCCGCAGACCAGGAGCAGGATTTCCGGAATCGTCAGTTTCTTTTCATAATAGAAATTGAATGCAGAGCCTGTTACGGCAGCTATAAAGCCATAGGTTCTTCCGAAAAAACCGGCGATAAAAAAGAACAGCCCCAGATAAAACAGCGCCTTCGGCAGATTACTGTGAACTCTCGCCCTGAATTCTTCCATTTTCTTTTTCCTATACGATCCGGGTCTTTCCCATATTTGTCAGCATTTCCACAGTTGACGGATCGTAATGGTCAAAGAAAAGGCTCTTTCCTTCGTCTAAAGCCCGAATGGCATTGCCTACCGCTTCTTCATTCCCGTAGGACTGTGCGGTATCTATCAGACGGTATCCCAGCGAAATTGCATCCTGCACACAGCGCTCACATTCTTCATTTCCAACCTGGAAAACACCGTATCCCAGTTTTGGCATTTTGATTCCGTTGTTCAGCGTTACAGATTCCATAATTGATGACTTCCTTTCTTCAGATTTGCGGCTCTTCTCCCCATCTTAAAGGAGATCCCCTGTTCGCTAAGACTATTGTAGATATTTCAGGCAGAATACAGAAGTTTCATTTCGTTATCATGTAATAACCTTTAACTCTTAACTGACGAAAAAAAAGACCACAACCTCGCAGGTCATGGCCTATATCTGTTCACTGTAAGCGATATTCAGTTTCTCTCCCTTTCTGAAAATTCTGTCCGGTTTTACTGTTGGAGGCATTCAGAATTTTTCTTTTGCCTGATTTCACGCTTCTGTGTTGCTTCCTTTATAAGAATATACAGCACAGAGGCAACAGGAACGCTGAAAAACATGCCGGACAGACCGCCCGCCCCTCCGCCGATGATTACCGATGCCAACACCCATATCCCGGGCAGCTTTACTTTACTGCCCATTACCTTCGGATATATCACATTTCCTTCAATCTGCTGAAGAATGATGAAAAACACAACAAATTCAACAGCTTTCAGCGGGTCGGCAGTCAGTATCATAAACGCGCCCACGATCGTACCGATCAATGCGCCGACTACCGGAATCAGCGCTGTCACACCGACCAGAGCACTGATCATGGGGGCATACGGTATCTACAGTATCAGCATCCCAACCATGCAAAGTGATCCGAGAATTACAGCTTCTATTGACTGCCTTGAAATGAAATTCTGGGAAGTTGTGCACGCAACCGAAGCAGCATAAATCAGCCAGTTTCCAAAACTTTCCGGAATCCAGGCGCGTATAAGCCTGCTCATCTGCCGCTTCAGTTTTTCCTTGCTGAAGAGGATATAGACTGCAAAGACAAATGACAGGAAAAAATCCGCGATTCCGCCTATAAGTGTGCCGATCACGCTGAAAATATTCTCAACAATCGGTCTCCACTCCCGCTGAAACCAGTTCTGGAGGGATACAAGTATCTCATCCCAGTCGATACCCAGAATCAGGCTGCCCAGAGGATGCCCGGCAAATTCCGATTCGTCCATGGTATTCAGCTGGTTTATCAGCCCGGTAATTCCTTTGGCCACCACTTCAATGGCGTCTGCCAGCGCCGGAATGACCAGAAAGGCAATCCCTGCAATAATTCCGATTATTAGAAGCAGCGCCAGCAGAAAAGCTGCCGGCCTCCGGAGCTTCCGCAGGAGCGGTTTCTCTGTTTTTCTTAAAATGTGTGATTCAAAAAAAACGCATGGGTACATTTAATATTACCGCTATGATGCAGCCTGTCAAAAGCGGCCTGATAATGCCCGCGCACCGGGACAGGGCTCCGGCTATGGCGCCAATATTCTGTAGGCCAAGGAATATCAGAATACAGGCTGCGGCGATTCCGATAATCCATTTCGCCATTTCCTTTCTTTTCACAGGTGAAAAATTCATTACATCTTCCTTCAGCCGGATTCTCCATTTCCTGTTTCTGAAGAAGCCGGCGTCCTTTCCAACACGTTTTTCTGCCGGTGCGGCAGGCATTTAAGTTACTGAACAGTTCGCAGATCAACCGCGTCTTTTCCCCTTATTTTATCCGCTCTTTCTCCCTGTTACAACTGTCATAATTTCCGTTGTGTATATACAAAAAAAGCGAAGTATAAATTTGTTTTATACTTCGGACAGACTGACGCAGGAATTTAAACCTTTGCCAATTATTTTCAATTTCCGTTTTTGCTGATACAGAAGCCCGGATAATCGCATTGCAGAGCGCCTGATCTTTAAACCAGGCGCTCTAAGAATATCTGTCATACATTTTTTGAAAAGAATTATTCATTTCAGGTTACCGGCAAATGGAATGCTCACTTAAACTCTTTGTATGGATTATATTCATCGCGATGGCGAAAATACACATCCATCATAGCTTCTGCCAGATCCGGTCTGGATGCTGCAGGTGTAAAGATCAAAGCATCTTTTGGGCCCAGCGTCCGGAGCTGTCTCATGGCGTCCTCAACCGCATCATCAACGGTTGCTTCCGGGGTATCGAGAACCTGCGCATTTATTGACATCATAAACAGCAGTTTTCCGCCCATCCGCTCTGCCGCTGCTGCCTGGTCGTTGTATGGATAAAACAGTCCCAGCACCATCTGAGCTCCCATATCATAAATATCCTCTAATAGTGACTCAATTTTTCCGCAGCTGTGATGGCAGCAGATAATGCCATTTTCTTTCATGGCATCATATATCTGTTTTTCATAAGGCTTAATGAATTCACAGAACATATCACGGGACATAAACTCGCTTTTTTGATGTCCAAAATCATCAAGATTAATAATAATGTCCGGATGATAGTGTTCTTTAATCAAAGGTATCATTTTGACGCGATAATCCGTTATCGCCTGCATGAGTTCCTTAAATGCTTCCGGTTCTGTATATAAAGATTCTAATGCTGTCTGGAATCCCACAAGCGCATGCAGCCTCTCCCAGGGGCCGCTTTCCCAGAAGAACATGGAAAGTTTATTCTCCCGATCCAATTTTTCGCAGGCTGCTTTGGCCGGAGTCCAGTCGATGGCGTCAATATCCGGAAATTTTACCTGCTGGCGCCATTTTGTAATATCCTTGCAGGGTTCTCTCCCTGGAAGAGGACTTGCGCCGCCAATATCGGATTCAAATTCCCACCAGCAGCCCCAATAATCATAACCGCTTCCACATTGTCCCAGGGCATAAGGCGGACGCTCTCTGACAACATCCGTGGCCATGATCATTTCAAAATCTGCCATACTCGGAATATATTCCGCCTTTCCGTCATGTGCGATTGCGTGAAGTGCGTTTTCACGTCCAGTCATAAAATCAGCCTCCCTTTCTCCATTAATTTTGCAAATACAAGTTATATCCGGATGCTTTTGTCCGTAATCATCTGGATTTATTCACAATATAGCACCAAATCTCCATATTTTACAGTAATTAAAAGAGGGATATATCATTTCCATTTTGGAAAGGTTTTTTCTTTTCAGTATGGTACTTTCCGGTTATAATAAAATAAGGAGGAGAAGCAATGATACCTTATGATCTGCAGCATATTTCATTCGTTCAAATTGAGATTTTTTTTCGATGTGCGGAGCTGAAAAACTTCACGAAAGCCGCAACCGAACTCAATATTACTCCCGGCATGGTCAGCAAAAAAATTGCAGCTTTGGAAACAGCGCTGCAGCTTCCGCTGTTTATCCGGAAAAACAACCGCGTGGCACTTTCAAAAGAAGGCGCTGAATTATATAATGCATGGAAAAAACCGGTGGAATCCCTGATTGCTTCGGCAGCAGATTTACAGGAACAGTGCAGGAAAAATAGTACTATAGAAATTTATATCTGGAGCGCGACAAATCCGGAACGATTTCTTGTTCCATTGATCAACGCAATTACAGCCGAAAACGATGTTCCTTTTCGAATTCATCTAAATGATAACCCTTGTATTTTGGATGACATCGCCTCCGGCAAACTGGATATTGCTTTTATTCCTAAATTTGCGGAAAGAGGAATAAAAGAAGTGGATAATCTTGATTGTTTTCTGGCACTGCCTTCTCCTTTATATGCTGCTTTGTCAGCGGATAACCCTCTGGCCAAAAAAGAGCTGCTCCGTGTTGACGATCTTCGGGATTTATACCTTCTGGTTGAGGAAGGGACAGTAAGCTGGTATACGGATATGCTAAAAGAATTGTGTCAGGCCCATGGTTTTGCCGCACGGATTAAGGTAGTAGAGAAGCACGTTTATAATTCCAGCTTTTTTAACATGGATCCCGATTGTGCCATCATCACTGATAAATACATTCATGCTTTTTCATATAATGCCATAGAGTACCGGGAAATACAAAACACGGAGAGCGGTCTTTTGATGATCTTCAGGAAGGATGCTCCGCCTCACATTCAGACGCTTCTGAAATATGCATGGAATTTTTACAAGGAATTTAGATAAGTCTGTTTTTTGCATAAGAAAAACCCCATGCTTTTCAGCGTGAGGTCTTTCTTATCCAATCACCCAATACCCATCTGCTTTTTCATCTCCTGAAGCTGCGCGGACAAGTCCTCCAGCGTAGTGGAATCTCCTTCATACAGGCTTCCGCCAAAGGAACCGGATGCATAGATCTGTTCGTGATACGAATTGAATGCATTTTCATCAACAGCTTCATCATTCAGATAATATTCCATTCCGGTCACATATGCTCCGGACATGATTTCTGCAGATTTCAGAGTCGTATCTGTTACAAATGTGCCATTTTCAAGCTTCAGGAGGTTCAGTTCCACATTCGAACCGGACCAGCCCGTTACCAGATAGAAGTTTCCATTCCACTCTGTGTACAGGCAATGACGTCCAATATCGCTCTGCTGTACATAGGCTCCCTCATATACACAGACCGGCGTTCCATTTTCCATGGTCCACACATCCAGGGCCGGCCAGGCACAGTATTCAATTCCCTGCGGATACGGAACGGCGTAGCCAATCACCAGCTCATCCGTGCCATCCTGATCAAAGTCCACAAGCCTCAGAAGGAAAACTCCTGTGTAATTCGTACCGTACGTCTGTTCATAGAACTGCAGTTCTCCATACTTTTCCTCGTACTGGCTGACAATGTCCCCATACCCGGCAGAAGAATTCTGACCCGGAGTTAACCGCAGTACCCTGTCTTCCTTTACTGTAACTGTCTGCTGTATCTCTTCCCCGTCCGCCGTAACCCGGACCGTGTAGGTGCCCGGCGCAAGCGTTATCCGGTATACCTCTTCCCCGGCATCATTTTTTGAAAGGACAGGCTCCTGTATATGGCCATTGATTCCATTTTCATCATCCGCGGCCCATACCTCCACAGATGCGTCCGACAGAAATGTTCCGCCGCTGTCTTCCGGGATAATATCCAGATCTGCCGCATCCAGCGCGATCTCCGTATAGGCGGCATTGTTCTCAAAGGTCAGATCCGAAAGCTCCAGGGTCACTGTTTTCAGCAGCCAGCTTCCATAATTGATATCTATCTGATAAGTCCCGCCGGGGTCAACATCCGCTATGGAGAATGAACCGCCGTCCAGCTCTGAACCGCCAACTCTCCGGCTGTAGGGTTTTGTTGTCCCGTCTTCCAGCACCTGCATGACGTGTATGGAAAGCTGATCCGTATCCAGTGCGCCTTCTTCCCAGTCAAGGGTCACATCCAGATAAGGATCCACCAGGCGGAACGGCGCCTGCTGTCCCATCACAAAACGGCCGCCCCAGAAATTTACATTTTCACCAAAGCTGTCTTCATAAGCGGTTACAGCCTGATCCAGCGCGTCCGCGATCTCCGTGTAGCATCCATTCTGCATCTGGGTCAGATTCCGGGCCGCTGCGCTTAAGACTTCATTGGAATACAGAATATTAATTGCATCACTTGCGCCTACATACGCATCAAACCCCTTGTCAAGCAGGGCCTGGGCCAGGCGCCCGCCATCTGCCCCGCTGTAGCAGGCCCCGGTAAAAAACAGGCCGCCCTCTACCTGGGTGGTATATTTATCAAAAAAGCGATAGTTTACGGCATACGTATTTCCGCCGCTTACATTCAAAAGAGGCGGGCCTCCGTCATCTGGCTTCTGCCTGTCCTCCGCGTATAAAGCCTCTTTTTCCGGCGTCATTTTTTCATCCAGTACCAGGGCAGCCACAACTTCCCCGTTTTTTTCTGTGTAGATTCCGCCATGCCCTCTCCAGAACAGGGCCCGTATCTGATCTTCATCCAGGGATCCCAGAATATCCTGCAGTTCTGCAGCTGTCAGATCCCCGTCATAGTCGTATGACTGAAACCCGCTGACACTGCGGGAAATCGTCTCACCCGCGTTTTCATGGCCCGCGTTTTCCAGTCCGGATGTAAGATTCACCGTTATGATCCCCTGCTCTCCTCCTCCGGACCAGGCATCCTGGATGGGCGGCAGGTAAACGGATGTGGAGCCGTCATGCAAAAAGAAGGATACGGAAGCGCCTTCCCCGCAATAGGCCGCATCGGCAATTTCTCCGTTATCCACAAGCTCCAGGGCATAATCATAGACCGCCGCGGCCGCTTCCTCCAATCTTGCCGTATCATACTCCAGCATACCGTTCTCATTCAGCCAGGGGGCAATAATTTCATCCACCCGTTCACTGATCTGAGAAGCCATCTGATAGCGTTCCCCGGCTTCCGCAGAGCTTCGCGCATGTCCTCCCCCTGCCAGAAAATACCAGCTCAGGAACCCGGCTGCCCCGCCGCTAAGAAGCAGGGCCAGAACAAGAATGAATGTTTTTTTCTGCCGTTTCTTCTTCCGCGGCCCGCTTTCATTGACAGGCAGCGGATTTCCGCAGCCGGGACAAAACTTTTCCCGCCCGGTCAGGGGCCGTCCACAGTTATTACAAAACATGCATCTATTTCCTCCCGCTTCTCTTTTTCATAATTCTGCTGCACAGAAAAATCCTCCCTCAGATATTCTGCTAATTATCTTACCATGTTTTCTGTCAAAGCAAAAGAAAAACCCTACGCAAATCGTCCTGATCCTTCGATTTCGCATAGAGTTTTTCATATTTCCCGTTTTCTGGAATTTTTATCCGAGAATCTCCTGCAGGTCTTTCTCCGGCGTGGAAACCGGAGCGATCTGGTAATTTTTCACCAGGTACTCCAGAACATTTCCGGACAGAAACGCGGGAAGCGTGGGCCCCAGGCGCATATTCTTCACGCCCAGGTACAAAAGCGTCAGAAGAATGCACACCGCCTTCTGTTCATACCAGGACAGGATCAGGGTGAGAGGCAGGTCGTTCACCCCGCAGCCAAATGCATCTGCCAGCGCCAGGGCCACCTTGACTGCGCCATAGGCGTCGTTGCACTGTCCCATATCCAGCAGGCGCGGCAGGCCTCCAACCGTGCCAAGATCCAGGTCGTTGAACCGGTATTTCCCGCAGGCCAGAGTTAATACGACCGTATCCTCCGGCGTCTGTTTTACAAATTCTGTATAGTAATTCCGTCCGGACCGCGCTCCGTCGCATCCGCCCACCAGGAAAATATGCCGGATCGCGCCGCTCTTGACCGCTGCGATTACCTGATCCGCCAGGCTCAGAATCGTTCCGTGGCCAAATCCGGTGCTCACCGTCATGCCGCCGTTTAATCCCGTAAACTGCCGGTCCTCCGGATAGCCTCTAAGCTCCAGCGCCTTCTCAATCACCGGCGTAAAATCTTTTTCCGGACCGATATGAACCGTGCCCGGATACGCCACCATTTCCGTGGTAAAAACCTGGTCCCGGTAGCTGTCCTTCGGCGGCATCAGACAGTTTGTGGTGAAAAGGATTGGTGCCGGAAGATCCGCGAACTCTTTCTGCTGATTCTGCCATGCAGTTCCGAAATTTCCCTTAAAGTGAGAATATTTCTTCAACTCCGGATACCCGTGGGCCGGCAGCATTTCCCCATGGGTATAAATATTGATTCCTTTATCCTTTGTCTGTTCCAGCAACTGTTTCAGATCGTAAAGGTCATGTCCGGTCACCACGATAAACGGCCCTTTTTCCACCTTTAAGGGTACAACAGTGGGAACCGGCGTCCCGTAGGTCTCCGTGTTGGCCCGATCCAGCAGCTCCATGCAGGCATAATTCTGCTGTCCTGCCTCCATTACAACCGGAAGCAGTTCTTCCATTCCCCAGTCCTCGCCGATGGCGCACAGCGCTTTTGCAAAAAACCAGTCAACCGTCTGGTCTGTATAGCCCAGCACCTCCGCATGATATGCATAAGCTGCCATTCCCCGGATGCCGAACAGAAGCAGGGATTTCAGAGAACGGATATCTTCCTCTGCGCCCCACAGCTGGTTCATGTCATAATCATCATTCCGTCCGCAGGCGTTGCCGCAGCCTGAAACAAGGCGGTTCTTTTCCGCATGTACCCGTTCGATCAATCCGCGGATAAACACCTCGTCAAAATTTACGTTCGTAACTGTGGCAAACAGCCCCTCTTTTATAAGCTGCCAGACCGTCTCTCCCGGATCCGCCTGTCCTTTTATCATTCTGGCCAGTCCCACAAGGGCTCCCGTCAGTTCATCCTGCAGCTGTGCCAGATCCGCGGATTTTCCGCACACTCCGGCTTTTCCTGTACAGCCGGTACACCCGGCCGTCTGTTCACACTGAAAACAAAACATCTGCTGATCCATTTTTCCATTCCTCCGTTTTTTGAATATTTTCTTGCAGAATCCGTCCATCCTTTTTAAGGGGGCTTGTGTTTCTGAAACGAATGTACTATATTTAAAATTACATTTCCGTTGTTATTACAACATTTTGGAGGTTTTTATGAATTTAAAGTTTCTTTCCAATACCGCACTGTTCCGTGGACTGAAGCCTGAAGAAATTCAAGCAGTTCTCTCCTGTCTGCATGCGCAGGTAAAGTTCTTCCCCCGGGAGGAGATTCTCTGCCGCGCCGGCGAATCTGTCGCCAGCATGGGGATGATCTTAAGCGGCAGTGTCAACATTGTCGTAAATTATTATTGGGGCGGAAGCAGTATTTTTGGACATGTTGGTCCGGGAGAACTGTTTGCCGAATCCTACGCAGCTGTTCCGGGCCGGGAGCTGCTGGTAAATGTTGTGGCAGATGAACCGACGGAAGTGCTTCTGCTTCCATTTCTGCGGCTGACAGAAACCTGTGCCAGATCCTGTCCCTTCCACAGCCGGACGATCCACAACCTGCTTCAGATCATGGCTGAAAAAAATCTGCATTTTTCTGTGCGGATGATGCACATTGCCTCCCGCTCTATCCGGAACCGTCTGCTGTCTTATTTTTCAGAACAGGCCGTCCAAAATGGCAGCAGCCGGTTTACCATCCCCTTTTCCAGACAGCAGCTCGCGGATTATCTCGGGGTGGACCGCAGCGCTCTGTCCAATGAGCTGTCCAAGATGCAGAAAGACGGACTTATTACTTATAAAAAAAATCAGTTTATGCTCACAGAAAAGAGTCAGGAATTATATCCTGCCTCTTGAGAGCATTTTGTACGCTTAGATAGCAAGGGAAAATCTGAGGTAAGACTGCTGATCCGGTATGCATATGAAAAAAGCTTCTTACATGACGGATCAGCAGGTGATATAATTAAAAAAAATATATATGAGGAGGGATTGCAATGAAAAAGGAATATGAAATAGTCATCGAAATCACGAATGCCTGTGCCGGTAATGGAAGACCTGAAGTTTACATGGAAGAGGCAGAACTCGAAAACCCAGACGATTTCGTAAAGATGAAACACGGCCGGGATTGGGATAAAGTTCAGAAAACAGTTCTTCCTTCCGGAGAAATTCAATATGTTTTGGCAGGAGAAAGTGTTGCGTACAAATACATTTTTACCGAATAAATGCCTTAAATACAGAAGGCTGTATCCATCACCGGCAGGGCCTTTACAGCAGCAGATTAACCATCAGTCCTGCATTTACGGCAATTTGCTGTAGACTTCATCCTCCATCGGTTCGCACCATTCTGTATGGCTCTCTTCTCCGGGAATTCCCTGGGCGATATGCTGGAACCAGGAATCCCTGGCCGCTCCATGCCAGTGCTTTACATTCGCGGGAATATTTACCACATCCCCCGGGTGCAGCTCCCGCGCTTCCCCGCCCCATTCCTGATACCATCCGCGTCCGCTGACACAGATCAGCAGCTGGCCGCCTCCGGACTTCGCCCGGTGAATATGCCAGTTGTTCCGGCAGCCCGGCTCGAAGGTTACATTCGAGGTGGGAATCGGCTCTGCCGTCAGGGGATACAGATAGCTCTGACCGGTAAAATACCCGGCAAATTTCTCATTCGGTTCTCCAATGGGGAAGGGCGAAAGCTGTGACGGCTCATTTTCATTCGCTGTCTCTTCGCCGTAAACCTCCGCAATCAGCGGAAATGTACTCCATGCCTTGGGCCATTTTTTTGTCTCCTTTCCGCACAAACATCTTTGCAATTAATGTATCTTCATCCCGCACAGCATCTTCACAAAGGCAGGATCGCTGTGATCCACGATTTCGCTGTGTCCCAGATCCTTGGCCGCAATTCTGTCCATCTCTTCCTCCGTCATCTGAAAGTCCCAGATGTCAATGTTCTGCTGCATCCGCTCCACATGGACAGATTTCGGAATAATGGACACGCCGCGCTGCGCATTCCAGCGGAGTGCCACCTGAGCGGCGCTTTTTCCGTACTTTTTGCCGATTCCGCTCAGATCGGGATCTGTAAAAATTCCGTGCCGGCCCTCTGCCAGCGGGCCCCAGGCCTGCGGAACGACTCCGTAAGCTTTCATATTCTCCAGGGCGGCTTTCTGGACAAAGAAGGGATGCAGTTCTACCTGGTTGACAGCAGGAATTACCTCTGCATTCTCGCAGAGATTGGCAAGAATCGCGGGATAAAAATTCGCCACGCCGACAGCCCTGGCAAGGCCGTCCCTGTATGCCTTTTCAATTCCCCTGTACGCAGCAAAATAATCCCCCATGGGCTGATGAAGCAGAACAAGGTCCACATAAGACATACCCAGCTTTGCCAGGGAAGTTTTAACTGCTTCATAGGCAGTTTCCTCTGTTTTCTGATCCTGCACCCATACTTTGGTGGTGATAAAAAGTTCTTCTCTGGTGACAAGGCCGTCCGCAATGGCTCTGGCCACACCTTTTCCCAGCGCTTCCTCATTCATGTATGCCGCCGCGGTATCCAGCAGACGGTATCCGGTCTTAATCGCGTCGTAGACGACCTGCTCGCACTGAGCGGCGTCCGGGATCTGAAATACTCCGAAGCCCTCCAGCGGCATCTTTGCTCCCGTATTCAGTGTTAAAAACTCCATTATCGTTTCCTCCTTTTTCTGCTTGATTGGTTTTATATTGAACATGGAATTCCATGTTTTTGGCTTTGTCTTTTCAGCCGCCGTCCGCCTCCGTCCACTGGTTATTTGCCGCAATGATTTCACAGATACTGATATTTTCATTCCGGTATCTTGCCCGTGGATTTTTCTCCGGTATTTTCAGACGGATGGCCAGCATCGGGCACGCATGAATACAGGCCATGCATCGGATACATGGCCGCGGATCCCACACACTTTTCTGCCCCTCCAGATGAAAACACTTTTTCGGGCACACTTTTGTGCAGATTCCGCATCCGATACAGTCTTCTGTGATTTCATAAAATTCCTGAAACTCTTTCGTTTCCAGGCGGGAGAGAAATTCTCTGTGCATCGCTCTGTCCCGTTCTGTGGAAGGAACAATATATTTCTTATTCCCGGCGATATCCGTTTTGATATGAAAGAGCTGTTCATCCACCTTTTTGTCCAGCTGCCTCTGCTCTTCCATATCAAATCCGGGCAGAAAATTATCCGCCATCCGAACAGCGTTGATATAGTCGGGGTGAATACCGGATTGCTCCGCGTATGCCTCGGCCAGCTCTGCCGCTTTGCCGCGGCGGTTCCCGTAGGTAAGTATGATAAAAAAGTAGTTCGCATCAAAGCGGGATTCCGCCAGAAATTCTCTGACCAGCTCCGGCATCTCACATCCGAACACCGGGTATACAATTCCTATGCGGTCTGCATGGTATACCTTCGCCGTGTCATGGACAGCCTGCGCAATGCTGATCCGGTGCTCGTCCAATTCTTTGGCCACATAGAGGCTGTTTCCAGTTGCCGTAAAATAAAATACCATCTTGGGATTCCTCCTTCCGCTCCCGGGCCGCTTGCAGCCAGCTTTTTCCTTTGCTATAATCAGCATTGATAGCCGTGAAACTTTTTGCGCTATTTTTCTTTCTATAAGCATAGGATAACGGACTTTTTTTAAAAAGTACAATGCTAAAGGCGAATAATATTATAAATGAAACTGATACTGAAGGAGGAAATGAATGATCGAATTGTATGAACTCCGCCAATTTGCAGCCTTCGCAGACTGCGGCACCCTGTCGGAAGCCGCGGAAATCCTGCATCTTTCACAGCCCGCCTTAAGCCGGAACATGAAAAAAATGGAGGGGGAGCTGGGTATTTCGCTGTTTACACGACTGAAAAACCGTCTGGAGCTGAACGAAAACGGAAAATATGTGCTGGGACTCGCAAAGGAACTGCTGGACGGAGCCGATTCCCTGGCGCCCCGGGCACAGGCATTTGACCGGAGGCACCGCACCGTTGCGCTCGGTCTCTGCGCTCCCGCGCCCAGCTGGATCCTGACACCTCTTCTTGGAAGCCTGTATCCGGACAAGACGATTCAGACAGAAATCTCCGGGGAAAATCTGCTTTTATCCGGGCTGGAAAACGGCGGTTATCAGCTGATTGTCCTGCCGCATCCGGTGGAGGACGAACGGTATTTTTCCAGGATATGCGGCCGGGAAACCCTGCTGTTTTCTCTCCCCAGAGGACACAGATACGCGGGAAGGAAAACCCTTTCCTTTGCGGAGATGAATGGAGAGAATATGCTTCTGATGAATGATATCGGTTTCTGGAGCTTCGTCAGCACAGAGAAGATGCCGGATTCCCGTTTTCTCACCCAGAGTGACCGGTTCAGCTTTCAGGAGCTTGTAAAGGCGTCTTCTCTGCCCTCCTTTACAACCGATCTCGCCAAAAAGTACCTTCCGATAGACGCGGAACGGATCGATATTCCCGTTTCGGATCCGGAGGCCGCCGTAACCTACTATCTTCTGTGCAGGAAGAATACCCGCAGGGAATTTCACGCCTTATTTTCTTCTCTGTAGAGGCAGCGTGCAGCCGCGCGTAAATAAACGATTGACATATGTACGAAATCAGATATAATAAGTATGTACGAAATCAGACAAATAAGGAGGAGAAAAAATTTGCACTACTTAGAAACGGGACAATATACCTATCTGGCAGGGGAAATTAACGCTTTATACCACGAAGCGGCCGTAAAAATGGGCATCTCCGACAGCGTTCAAAATATTCTGTACGTACTTTGCGAGAAGGACGGTCGGTGCCTGCAAAGTGAAATAAGCAAACTTACAGGAATCAGCCGCCAGACAATCAATTCTGCTATTCGCAGATTAGAGAAAGAAGAAATCGTATATCTGGAACAGGGAAAAGGCAGAAATACAATTCTGTGTCTGACCGAAAAGGGAAGGAAATTCTCAGCGGAAAAAATAATGCCTCTGCACGAGATTGAAAATAAAATCTGGAATGAGTGGACAGAGGAAGAACGGCAGCAATATCTGGCGCTCACGAAAAAATATCGTGACGGATTAAAAAAATATCTGGAAGCCATATGAAAATGAAAGGACAATTTACTTTGAAACAAAAATGGAAATCACAGTTTATGACCGTCGCATTGGGACAGGCAGTTTCCATGCTGGGAAGTCACGGTGTGCAGTTCGCGCTTATCTGGTGGCTTGCCGAAAAAACAGCTTCGCCGTTAATGCTGGGAACGGCAGGGCTTGTTGCCTATCTTCCGATGACCCTGTTCAGTCCCTTGGCTGGAATCGCAGCCGACCGTTATAACCGGAAATTTATCTCTATTTTTTCGGATATGGCAATGGGGACGGCCGCGCTGATTTATGCGGTACTGCTGTTCTTTTTTGAACTGCCGGTGTGGACAGTATTTGTCATGTTATGTATCCGGGGAATTGGAAGCACCTTCCAGCAGCCGGCAATACAGTCCATGATTCCGCAACTGGTGCCGAAAGACCAGCTGGTAAAAACGAATGGCTGGATGCAGCTTTTAAATTCAGGTTCATTTCTGCTGGGGCCGGTAATCGGCGCGTCCTTGTACGCGATTTTTCCGATGTCTATTGTTTTAATGAGCGATGTGGCGGGGGCAATTTTGGCAAGTATTGCGCTGGCAGCCGTTGACATTCCAAAACTTGAAAAAGCAGAACGGAAAGAACAGCGTTTCACGGCAGAAATAAAAGAGGGACTGCAGGTATTTAAAGAAGATAAAAAATTATTTTATATCGTGATTGCAGAGGCGCTCTGCATGTTTTTTTATGCGCCGTTGTCCTCCTTCTACCCTCTGATGACAAGCGATTATTTTAAGCTGTCGGCAATGTATGGCAGTGCCGTGGAGTTATCCTTCGCAATCGGCATGATGATCTCTTCCCTTTTATTTTCCAGTGTTCTGAAGATAAGCAGAAAAATCCGGGTCTCTTTTATCGGTTTGTTTGCAATGGGAGGCATGTCGCTGATCTGCGGTATTATACCGCCTGCTTACGCCGGCTGGTTTTTCTTTGCGGGAAGCTGTATCTGTCTGGGGGCCGCTGGAAATATCCATACCATTCCGCTGACCGCGTATATGCAGGAAACCATAGCTCCGGGCAGGATGGGACGGGCATTTTCGGTCCTCACCCTCATTTCATCTGTTACAATGCCGATCGGCTTACTTTTCAGCAGCCCAATCGCGGAAAAAGCAGGCGTCAATGTCTGGTTTTTCATCTCTGGTCTGTGTATGATTCTGCTAACTGCCGGCGTTTCCATACG
>ERZ1643246.429-NODE-429-length-55213-cov-7.529733_pt1 | contig 55213 bp, 45 predicted proteins | sample MGYA00579265_ERZ1643246 | MGnify/ENA primary metagenome ERZ1643246 (study PRJEB29033, sample SAMEA4952261) | chicken gut metagenome | biome: Broiler Chicken; feature: Gastrointestinal Tract; material: Caecum | place: Ireland | collected 2018 | study: Broiler... | reverse complement strand
CAGGGCGTATGTCGTCATCGGCTGATCCGGGAACCGATTCCAAAAGGGCGCCGGTTGACAGCGGTTTCAGGCGATGGTATCATTAACAGGAAATCAAAGAGAACTCATTTAAAAGTACCTTGTGAAAAGGAGTAAAAGGGAATCCGGTGGGAATCCGGAACAATACCCGTTGCTGTATGAGGGGAGTCTTCTCTGGAGAACCCACTGTGCCTGTGCATGGGAAGGGAGAGAACGGCAGAGATCCTTAAGTCAGAATACCTGCTTTTAAATGCTTCGGAAAGGTTACGGGATTATGACAAGTACGAGAGAGAAGAAGGAAGCCAGAGGGAAATAGACATGGATATGGAAAAAGAGGCAGTCGGACCGCTGCCTGTTTTTCCATATCCTTTTTTGGCATCCATCGGCCCTGTCAAACCTGTGCGGGAGGACAATATGAAAAAAGCAATTTTGGCGGTGAGCTTTGGGACAAGCCACCTGGATACCATGGAAAAGACAATCGGAGCAATCGAGAAGGAGCTGTCCGGGGCATTTCCGGACCGGGCGCTGTACCGGGCATTCACAAGCGGAATGATCATCCGAAAGCTGAAGCTGGACCTTCACCTGGAAATCGACAGTGTGGAGGAGGCGGTAAAACGGATGAGAGAGGACGGGATCGAAGACGTTCTCATTCAGCCGACGCATATTATCCATGGATTTGAATATGAAAAGATGATGGAACAGATAGAGCCGTACCGGACCGGATTTCAGACTGTACGGATCGGAGAGCCGCTTCTTGCCACGATGGAAGACTATGAAGAGGCGGTCAGACAGATCATGGAGGAAGCCGGACTGGAACAGGAGGAGACGCTTGTGCTGATGGGACATGGAACAGAGCACCATACCAATGCGGCATATCCGGCTCTTGATTACACATTCTGGGCCAAGGGCTATCCAAACGTAGTCGTAGGAACCGTGGAAGGGTTCCCGGAGATGGATGAGGTGCTCAAGAAGTTAAAGGAACGGAAGGCCAAAAAGATCCTGCTGATGCCTTTTATGATTGTGGCAGGCGATCATGCCAAAAATGATATGGCAGGAGAAGAGGCGGATTCCTGGAAATCCATACTGGAGCAGGCCGGATATGAGGTGCGCCCGGTCTTAAAAGGACTTGGCGAGATACCGGGAATCCGGAAGATGTTTGTACGGCATGCAAGAGAGGCAAAGGAGTATCCAAAGGGATAAAAGATGGAAGGACAGACAGTCATCAAAGGACAAAAAGAGCTGAGAAAAGGATATACTACGGGAAGCTGCGCCGCGGCTGCGGCCAAGGCATCCGCCAGGATGTTGTTTGAGGGAAGGGAGATCCGGGAAGTCTCTCTTCAGGTGCCGGCAGGGGTTACCCTGGTTCTGGAAGTAGAGGAAATCCTGCGAAGACAGCATGGGGTTTCCTGTGCCGTCCGAAAAGACGCCGGGGATGATCCGGATATCACCCATGGTATTCTGATTTTTGCCGGGGTGGAGAAGGTGGAAGCGGATCCGACCGATCAGGAAGAGGTCCGGATTCTCCTGGAAGGCGGACCTGGTGTCGGACAGGTGACCAGGCGGGGGCTTGATCAGCCGCCCGGAGCCTGGGCCATCAACCGGGTGCCAAGGCAGATGATCACCGATGCTGTCAAAGAGGAAGCAGGAAGAGCCGGATTTCACGGCACCTTGAAAGTGACGATTTCCGTGCCGGAAGGGGAGGCACTTGCAAAGAAGACCTTCAATCCGAGGCTTGGAATTACCGGAGGGATCTCCATCCTTGGGACGACAGGGATTGTGGAGCCCATGAGCGAGCAGGCGCTGACGGAAACGATTTTGCTGGAAATGAAGGTGCAAAAGCAGGAGGGGATACGGACGCTGTGCATCGTTCCGGGAAATTATGGCAGTGACTTTCTGCAGGAAGAGCTGGGAATGGATCTGGAGGACGGCATCAAGTGCAGCAACTATGTGGGAGAGGCGCTGGATATGGCAACGGTACTTGGATTCCCGCGGGTGCTCCTTGTGGGGCATATCGGGAAATTTGCGAAACTATCCGCAGGCATCATGAACACGCATTCCCGGATGGCGGATGCCAGGGCGGAAGTATTTCTCTCGGCTCTTGCCCACCTTGCTGCCGGAAAGAGGAAGGAAAACCCGGAGCGGGCCGGAGAACTGATCGGTCTGGTGCCGAAGATCGAAGAGAGTGTCACCACAGATGAGATGCTTGCGGTTCTGGAGCGGGCAGGGGTACGCGAAGAAGTGATGGAACGCATCGTGGAGCGTGCCGCCTGGCATCTGGAGCAGCGGACCAGAGGAAAGATACAGACGGAAATCATCATGTTCTCAAAGGAATACGGCATTCTTGGCATGACAAAAGGGGCCATGGACCTGCTGGACCAAATGAAAAGAGAACGGAAAGGACGAAAAAGATGAGTGGAATCTTATATGGAACAGGGACCGGACCAGGAGATGCAGAGCTTCTGACGCTGAAGGCGGTCCGGACGATCCGGTCCTGCGATATGACGGTGGTTCCGGTGTCAGACAGCGCACTGGAGGAGCCGTGTATCTGGGAGGAAGGAATGCCCTGGCTGGAACAGTGTACGGCGTACCAGATCGTACTTCCGGAAGTGCCGGAAATCCGGGAAAAACCGGTGCTCTGCCTTCCGATGCCTATGAAAAAAGACAAGGAAACACTGAAACGGATCCATGATGCAGGAGCAGCGGCCGTGGAGCAATATCTGGATGAGGGAAAACGGATCGCATTTCTCACACTGGGAGATCCGTCTGTTTACTCGACTTATCTCTACATTCATAAACGGGTGCTGAGGGATGGATACCAGGCCCGGATCATTCCGGGAATTCCCTCTTTCTGTGCGGCGGCGGCAGCTCTGAATATTGGACTTGCGGAGAATAAAGAAGAGATTCACATTCTGCCGGCCTCCTATGGAATCGAGGAGGGACTGCAGATGTCCGGGACGAAGATCCTGATGAAGGCCGGGAAACAGATGGCTTCTGTCAAGGAAACGCTGCGGAAATCCAAAGGACAGTTCCGGATGGTGGAAAACTGCGGGATGGATGGAGAGCGGATCTATACGGATCCGGAGGAAGTGCCGGAGAAGACCAGCTATTATTCACTGATTATTATAAAGGAGGGATCCTGATGGTACATTTTGTAGGAGCGGGACCGGGAGCCTGGGATCTGATTACCGTCCGTGGAGAACGTCTTCTGCGGGAAGCAGATGTGATCATTTATGCCGGATCACTGGTGAACAAGGAGCTGCTTCAGGTGAAAAAAGAGGACTGTGCCGTCTATGACAGCGCCTATATGACGCTGGAGGAAGTGCTGAAGGTGATGGAAGAGGCCGAGAAGGGCGGAAAGATGACGGTGCGGCTTCATACCGGAGATCCAAGCCTTTACGGGGCGATCAAAGAACAGATGGATGAGCTGGACAGACGGGGAATCTCCTATGACATCTGTCCGGGAGTCAGCTCCTTTTCGGGAGCGGCGGCTGCATTGAAGCTGGAATATACGCTTCCGGAAGTTTCCCAGTCTGTGATTATTACACGGATGGAAGGGCGCACCAAAGTGCCGGAGAAGGAGTCCATCCGAAGTTTTGCAGCCCACCGGGCGACCATGGTGCTTTTTTTAAGCACCGGTCTTCTAAAGGAACTGACCGGAGAACTCCTGGCAGGCGGATATCCGAAAGACACGCCGGCGGCCATCGTCTACAAGGCAAGCTGGCCGGAGGAAGCGGTCTACCGCTGTACGGTGGAGACACTGGCCGCCACAGCAGAGGCAAACGGTGTGACCAAGACGGCCCTGATTGTGGTGGGAGACGTGTTAGAAGGAGGAAGAGCCGCCGGGTATGAGCGTTCCAGACTGTACGATCCGGAATTTACCACCATGTTCCGGGAGGGAACAAAGAAAGACGGGGAGACGAACTGATGGAAAAGAAAGTATATGTCATAGGAATCGGACCGGGGGCCTATGAGGAAATGACAATCCGTGCGGTGCGGGCGATGGAAGCCTGTGAAGTGATCATCGGATACACGGTCTATGTAGATCTGGTAAAAGAACACTTTCCGGGGAAGACCTTCCTGACCACGCCGATGACCCAGGAAGTCAGACGCTGTGAAATGGCCCTTGAGGAGGCCGGAAAAGGTCGGAAAACGGCCATGATTTGCAGCGGAGACGCAGGTGTATACGGCATGGCAGGACTGATGCACGAGATCCGGCAGGAGACCGGGTACGAGGAGGTCGAAATCGAAGTGATTCCGGGCATTACCGCCGCGACGGCGGGGGCAGCCCTTCTGGGAGCGCCATTGATCCATGATTTTGCGGTGATCTCTTTAAGCGACCTTCTGACGCCCTGGGAGAAGATCGAGGAACGGCTCCGGGACGCGGCCAGGGGAGATTTTGCCGTCTGCCTTTACAATCCGTCCAGCAGAAAGCGCAAAGACTATCTCAGGAAGGCCTGTGAAATTCTGATGGAATGGAAAAGCCCGGATACGGTCTGTGGATATGTGCGCCAGATCGCAAGAGACGGGGAGGAGAAGCATCTGACCACCTTAAAAGAGTTAAAAGAAACGAAGACAGATATGTTTACCACGGTGTTTATCGGAAATTCCCAGACGAGAGTGATCGGGGAGGCCATGGTAACACCGAGAGGATACCGATATGAAAAGAAAGATTAATCTGATTGGCATCGGGACAGACGGAGGACACAGTCTCACAAGGGAAGCCATGGAAAGGATCAGCCAGAGCACAGTACTGATCGGCGCCGGAAGAATGATAAACAGTGTGAAATCCTTCCGGAGAGCGGATGCGCAGTGCCATGAAGTCTATCAGACCGGGGCGATTCTGAAGATCCTGGATCAACTGGAAGAGGAAGCCCAGGTGTCTGTTCTGTACTCCGGAGATCCTGGTTTTTACAGCGGCGCCAAAAGGCTTTCCGAATGTCTGCGGGAAAAGGGATGGGAGATTCAGATCCTTCCCGGCATTCCCTCGGTCCTTGGCATGGCGGCCCGCTGTCAGGTCCCGTGGGAGAAGGCGGCGTTCGTAAGCCTTCACGGAGAACAACAGAATGTCATCCACGAGATCTGTACTCATGAGCATACCTTTGTGCTCCTGGGGGATCGTAAGACAGGGGAAGAACTGCTGGAAAAAATGGCCTGGTATGGGCTGGATCATCTGGAGGCCGCGGCAGGACAAAACCTGTCCTACGAGGATGAGCGGTTTTTCCGGGGAACGATAGGAGAGATGACGCCGGAGATGCTTTCCGGCCTTTCCGTTCTCTGGGTTCATCATCCGGAATATCAGGCGTTTGCAGGACGGCATCTGGAAGATGAGGAGCTGATCCGCGGAAAGGTGCCGATGACCAAATCGGCCGTGCGGGCCATGGCGGTTGCGTCTCTGCATCTTCGGAACGATGCGGTGCTCTACGATGTGGGAGCGGGAACCGGAAGCGTGGCCGTGGAGGCAGCTCTCCAGGACGGATCGATTCGGGTCTATGCCATTGAGCGCAATCCGGAAGGAACGGCTCTTATCCGGGAAAACAAGCGGAAGCACCGTACCGATTTTGTGACCATCGTGGAAGGAGCCGCGCCGGAAGCTCTGGAGCCGCTCCCGGCACCGACTCATGTGTTTATCGGAGGAAGCGCAGGACGCATGAGAAAGATCATTGATGTGTGCCTGGAAAAAAATCCCGATGTCCGGATTGTGCTGAGTGCGGTCAGCATGGAGACGATCCAGGAAGTGGCGGCGCTGATTCGGGGGGACCGATGGGAGACTGCAGAGGTGATGCAGATTCAGGCATCCGGCAGCAGGAAGATCGGGGGCTATCACCTGATGACGGCTCAGAATCCGGTCTTTCTGGCAGTCCTTCAGGGGAGAAAGGGTGAAGACCATGAATAAAGAAAAAAAGCCGGGACGTCTGCTGATTGCCGGAACCGCAAGCGGCTGCGGAAAAACGAGCATTGTCTGCGGGCTTCTCCGGGCGTACCAGAGACGGAGACTTTTCCCGGTAGCCTGTAAATGCGGACCCGATTATATTGATCCGCTGTTTCACGAGAACGTGCTGGGCATTCCTTCGGAGAATCTGGACCTGTTTTTTCATACAGCCGAAACCCAGAAACGGCTTCTGGCACGGCACAGCCGGGGAAAGGATCTGGTGATTGCCGAGGGCGTCATGGGGTATTATGACGGGATGAGCCTGGAAAGTCCCAGGGGAAGTACGAGTGAGATCGCCGCGGCGCTCCAGATGCCGGTGGCGCTGGTGGTTCCCTGCCGGGGCATGGGACATTCCGTGCTGGCCTGTATCAAAGGGTATCTGGAATACGAAAAGACAAGGCAGATTCGTGCGGTTATCTTAAACCAGATTTCCGGGCGGACCTATGAAAGGCTGGCGCCGATGCTGGAGGAGCGGCTTCAGGCAGAAGGATACGCGGTCCGGATGGCCGGGTACTTTCCGAAACTGCCGGATGCAGAGCTGAAAAGCAGACACCTGGGGCTCGTTCTCCCGGAAGAGGTGGAGGCAATGCAGGACAAGCTGGATCTGCTCGCGGACCAGGCAGAGCAGACGCTGGACCTGGATCTGCTTTTGGAGCTGGCGATGGAGGCGCCCGGACTGGAGGGAGTCTCAGATGGAGCAAATCCGGAACCAACCGGGGAGAAACGGGACAGGATCCGGATCGGGGCGGCCAGGGATGAGGCTTTCTGCTTCTATTATAAAGACAATCTGGAACTGCTGCGGGAGATGGGCTGTGAGATCGTACCCTTTTCCCCACTCCATGATCCGGCGCTCCCGGAAGGGATCGATGGACTGATTCTGGCAGGGGGATATCCGGAGCTCTATGCAAAGGAGCTTTCAGAGAATACCTCCATGCGGAAGGAAGTCCTTCAAAGGCTGATGGAAGGGATGCCCTGTCTCGCAGAGTGCGGGGGATTTCTCTATCTGAAAGAAGAGCTGGAAGGAGCCGATGGAGGGAGGTATCCCATGACCGGGTTTCTGAAAGGACGGGGATACCGGACGAAAAGCCTCGGACGCTTTGGCTATCTGAATCTGGAAGCAAAAAGGGATCTGCTGTTTCTAAAGCAGGGAGAGTCCATCCGGGGACATGAGTTCCACTACTGGGATTGTACGGAGAATGGAGACTGCTGCCAGGCGGTAAAGCCGGACGGACAGAGAAGATGGGACTGCATGGAAGAAAAAGGGCGTGTCTTTGCGGGATTTCCGCATATCAGCTTTGACTCTCATCCGGACTTTGCGGCCCGGTTTGTCAAATGCTGCCGGGAAAGGAGAGAAGACCAGAATGCAGGAAGAGACATGGAAATGTGAAATAGAAAAGATTGACCTGCCTGATGAAGGGATGAGGCGGGCGGCTCTTGCCCGCTGGAACAGCCTTGCAAAGCCCCTTCACGGGATGGGAAGGCTGGAAGAGATGCTTGCGGCCATCGCAGGCATTCAGGGAACGCTGCATCCCGCTGTCCGGAAGAAGGGCATTGTAGTGCTCTGCGCGGACAACGGAATTGTAAAGGAGGGCGTTTCCCAGACCGGAGCGGATGTGACCGCCGTGGTGGCGGGAAACTTTCTCACCGGACAGACCAGCGTCTGTAAGATGGCAAAGGTGGCAGGAGCGGACATCCTGCCTTATGATATTGGCATCCTGACGGATGTGGAAGGTCTTACAAAGAAAGAATACAAGGTGGCCTGTGGAACCAGGGACTTTCTGGAGGAGCCGGCCATGACAAGGGAGGAGACGATCCGGGCCATTCTGACCGGGATGCAAATCGTAAAAGAGAAAAAGGAAGAGGGGTACGAGATCCTCGCCACCGGGGAGATGGGCATCGGGAATACGACCACCAGCAGTGCGGTGGCCTGCGCTCTGACCGGAGAAAAGGCGGAAATGATGACCGGACGGGGCGCCGGCCTGTCCGATGCAGGACTGCTCCGGAAAAAGCAGGTCATTGACAGGGGACTGGCCCTGCGATGCCCGGATCCCTCCGATCCGGTAGACGTCCTTTCCCAAGTGGGAGGACTCGACCTGGCGGGACTTACCGGCGTCTTCCTTGGATGCGCCCGGTACCGGATTCCGGCAGTGCTGGACGGTTTTATCTCTTCTGTGGCAGCGCTGGCGGCGGTGCGGATCGAGCCAAAGACGAAAGCCTTCCTCTTTGCCTCCCACCGGTCCAGAGAATATGCCCACGGAAAGATTCTGGAAGAACTGGGACTCAAGGCAGTGCTGGATCTGGATATGGCTCTTGGAGAGGGGACCGGGGCATGCGCCCTGTTTCCGCTGCTTGATATGGCCTCTGTGGTCTATGAGGAAATGAGTTCCTTTGAGGAGATTCAAGTTGAACAGTACAAGGAGTATACGTCATGAAATGGATCCGGTCTTTTGCAATCGCGTTTTCCATGTATTCCAGAATTCCCATGCCGAGAGTCCAGTGGACCAAAGAGTCCATGCAGTATGCATTCTGTTTCTTCCCGCTGGTAGGGGCAGTGACAGGAGGACTGGTGTGGATCGCCGGAGCGCTCCTGTTTCCCCTTCGGGATGCAGGAAGGCTCCCGGAAGTGTTCCCGGCTGTTTTTCTGACGATTCTGCCCCTGATTGTAACGGGCGGCATCCATATGGACGGCTTTCTGGATACAACGGACGCAAGACATTCTTATGGAGAGAAGGAGAAAAAGCTTGCGATCTTAAAAGATCCCCATACCGGTGCCTTTGCGGTGATCGGCGTCAGTGTCTATCTGCTCTGGAGCACGGCTCTCTGGGCTTTGGCGGACGAGGGGGTACTTCCGGGAATGGCATGCGCCATGGTGCTGTCACGGACCCTCAGCGGGCTTTCCGTGACAGCAGGGAAAGGGGCAAGAAAGGACGGCCTTGCGGCAGCCTTCCGGGAAGCGGCAAGAGAGAAGGCGGTCTGGATCTCTGCCGGAATCTATCTGGCGGCCTGCCTGGCCTTTGGAGGCATCGTACTTGGAATCCTCCCCTGTGTGCTTCTGTTTGGAACGGCGGGGGTGGTCTTTGCCTATTATCTGTGGATGGCCGGCCGGGAGTTCGGAGGCATCACCGGGGATCTGGCAGGCTATTTTCTGCAGGTTTTTGAACTTGCCGCACTTACGGTGCTGACAGCCTGGTCCTTCCTGTGACCGGCGGAAGAAGGAAGGAAAACACAGTTGGAAATGGAGAATATGGATGGAACTGACATTGATCCGGCATTTTGCCACAGCCGGAAATCTGGAAAAACGATATATCGGGAGGACGGAGGAATCCATCCTTCCGGTGACACAGACAAAGAACCTGCCAGGACCACAGATCGTGCTGGTCAGTCCCAGACGGCGGTGTCTTGAGACGGCGGATCTTCTCTATCCCGGAGTGGAGAAGGTCGTGTGGGAAGGGCTTCAGGAGTGTGATTTTGGCGCATTTGAAGGAAAAAACTATCTGGAACTTTCTGGAGACCCCGATTATCAGGCCTGGATCCGGTCCGGAGGAGAGCTCCCTTTTCCGGGAGGAGAATCCAGGGCATCTTTCTGCGCGCGGACGCAGGCGGCTTTCGAAGAGGCGGTGGACATGCTGATGAGCCGTCAGATCTGTCAGGCAGCCATGGTAGCCCACGGCGGTACCTGGATGGCGGTTCTGTCAAGATACGCAGTCCCCAAACGAGGGTATTACGAGTGGAACTGTGGAAACGGATGTGGATATCAGGTCCGGATTCTGGAAGAACGGTGGAAAACCGGAGAAAAACAATGTAAGGTGGAAAGAAACGTATGATCATTTTGACAGCCTGCGGGACAGGATTTTTACTGGATCTTCTGTTTGGGGATCCGGCATGGATTTATCATCCGGTGCGGATCATCGGACATCTGATCGGCGCTATGGAGCGGATACTTTACCGGGAAGGTGCATCCGCACGAAGCCTCCGGATCAGAGGGACCCTCCTCTGGATTGGAACAGCGGGAATCTCAGCGATGGTGCCCTGCCTGCTGTTGTGGGCGGTATCCTGCGTGCATCCGGTTCTGTATTTTCTTCTGCAAAGCTTCTGGTGCTGGCAGCTGCTTGCTGCAAAGTCGCTGAAGACAGAGAGCATGAAGGTGAAGAAGGCGCTGGATACGGGAACCCTCCAGGACGGAAGAAAGGCCGTATCCATGATTGTCGGGCGGGACACGCAGGAGCTGACGGAGGAAGGCGTCATCAAAGCCGCGGTGGAGACCGTGGCGGAAAATACATCCGACGGAGTCATTGCTCCATTGTTCTATCTCATGATCGGCGGCGCGGGACTGGGATTTTTTTACAAGGCGGTCAATACCATGGATTCCATGGTAGGGTACAAAAACGACCGGTATATGGATTTTGGAAGGACGGCGGCAAAGATGGACGACCTTTTGAACCTGATTCCGGCAAGGCTCTCCGCCCTGTTGATGATCGGCGGCGCCTGGATTCTGGGGCTTTTTGACAGGGAACACTACAGCGGAGCCAATGCATGGAACATTTACAAAAGAGACCGGCATAATCATAAAAGTCCAAATGCGGCGCAGACCGAGTCCGTCTGTGCAGGGGCTCTTTCGGTCCAACTGGCCGGAAATGCCTGGTATTTCGGAAAGCTGTACGAGAAACCATATATCGGGGATGCCATCCGTCCGGTGGAACGAAAGGACATTCCAAGAGCCAATCATCTGCTCTATCTGACGGCAGTGCTTGGCATGGTACTGTTTGGACTGGTAAGATACGGTATCATCTGTTTGATTTAAAGAAAGGGGTGGAAACCATGCAGGAGCATGGAGGAGATATTTACTCCCATGAAGGGATGCTTGATTTTTCTGCAAATATCAATCCTCTGGGACCAGGGGAAAAAGTAACAGAAGCGCTGGAGAAGAGTCTGGGGCAGGTGACTGCATACCCGGATCCGAAATGCAGAGCGCTCCGGGAGGCAGCGGCCAGACGGGAATCTGCGGATCCAGGGCAGATCATCTGCGGAAATGGAGCGGCGGATCTGATTTATACGTTGGTACTTGCAGAAAAACCAAAACAGGCACTCTTGTGCACCCCGGCCTTTTCTGAGTACGAAAAGGCCCTTCGCACAGTGGGATGCCGGATCCGGTTCCACGAGAGAAAGGAAGAGGAGGGCTTTGCCCTGACCGGAAGATATCTGGAGGAGCTGACAGATGATCTGGATATCGTCTTTTTATGCTCACCGGACAATCCGACCGGGCGGTGTATTGAGGAACCGCTCCTTGTGGATATCGCCAGGAAGTGCCGGGAAAAGGGAATCCGGCTTGTGCTGGACGAATGTTTCCTGGATTTTACCGAGGATGCACCGTGGATTCACCATGAGCTGTGGATCCGGGACAACCGGATGCTCTTTTTGCTGCGGGCGTTTACCAAGATGTTTTCCATACCGGGCATAAGAAGCGGGTACGGCGTCTGCTCAGACGCCGGGCTCCTGGAACGGATGCAGGAGGCAAGACAGCCCTGGTCTGTGTCGGTTCCGGCCCAGGCGGCCGGCATAGCGGCCCTGGGTGATACGCTCCTCCCGGCGGTGACGCGGCAGCTCATCTCGGAAGAGCGCCGGCATATCATGGAGGAATTGGACCGGATGGGAATCCGCTATTATCCGGCAAGTGCCAATTATATTTTATTTTACAGTCACATCGACTTTTACGAAGAAATGAAAAAAGAGGGGATTCTGATCCGGGACTGCCGGAATTACCGGGGGCTTGGAAAGGGATACTACCGGATTGCCGTCAAGGGACAGGAGGACAACGAACAGCTTCTGGATGCTATGAGGCGGATCATAAAACGGAGAAAGGAGAGCAGCCATGGCAAAGCCAATCATGATACAGGGAACCATGTCTAATGCAGGCAAAAGCATTCTGGCGGGAGGACTCTGCCGGATTTTCCGGCAGGACGGATACCGGACAGCACCTTTTAAATCACAGAACATGGCCTTGAATTCCTTTATCACGGAGGATGGTCTGGAGATGGGACGGGCCCAGGTGATGCAGGCGGAGGCGGCAGGGACTGCCCCGCGGGTGGAGATGAATCCAGTGCTTCTCAAACCGACCAGTGATACAGGATCCCAGGTGATCGTAAACGGAACAGTAAGAGGCGTGATGCCGGCAAAGGAATACTACGCCTTCAAAAAGCAGCTGATTCCGGAGATTATGAAGGCGTATCAGACCCTTGCGGCGGAATACGACATTATTGTGGTGGAAGGAGCCGGAAGCCCGGCGGAAATCAATCTGAAACAGGATGACATTGTGAATATGGGCCTTGCCAGGATGTTAAAAGCTCCGGTGCTTCTGGTGGGAGACATTGACCGGGGCGGGGTGTTCGCCCAGCTTGCAGGGACACTGATGCTGCTGGAAGAGGAAGAACGGCAGATGGTCCGGGGACTTGTGATCAATAAGTTCCGGGGAGACCTCGATATTTTAAAGCCGGGACTTCAGATGCTGGAAGAGCGGACAAGATGCCCGGTCCGGGGCGTGATCCCGTACGTCCATCTGGACATCGACGATGAGGACAGTCTGAGCGAGCGGTTTTCCAGCCAGATGCCAAAGGGACGCATTGATATTGCAGCGGTGCGGTTCCCGCGGATTTCAAATTTTACGGATCTGAATGTGCTTTCCTGCTACGAAGGCGTATCCGTCCGCTATGTGGACCGCCCGGCGCAGTTCGGGGATCCGGACCTTGTGATTCTTCCGGGTACGAAAAATACCATGGGAGATCTGAAGTGGCTGATGGAGAGCGGAATCGCCGGGAAAATCCAGCAGGCAGTCTCCAGAAACACACCGGTCATTGGCATCTGCGGTGGATATCAGATGCTTGGAACCATGCTTTCGGATCCGGAAGGGGTGGAAGCAGGAGACGGCGTCCCGGTATCCATGAGAGGACTGGGGCTTCTTCCGGTTCGCACGAGCTTTGGCACACAGAAGACAAGGACAAGAATGGAAGGTGTGGTTACGGCGGATCAAGGATTCTGGGGCGGACTCAACGGGTGCCGGACGGAAGGATACGAAATCCATATGGGAGAGACCAGTCTGGACGGCGGACAAAACCTTGGACGGATCCGGAATATGCAAGGGTCGGACGCCCGGATGGAAGGATGCACCCATGGAAGCGTCTGCGGAACATATCTGCATGGATTTTTTGATTCCCCGGAGATTTCCGGGAAGGTGGCGGAGCTTCTGCTCAGGAAAAAAGGACTGGGGATTGAGGATCTCAAACCGGTGGATCGAAAGGCATACAAAGAGGAACAGTACGACAAACTGGCAAAGGTGATCCGGGAACATCTGGATATGGATGCGGTATACCGGATTCTGGAAGAAGGAGTATCAGGCTGATGAAAATGGAATTGGAACAGCTTCTGCCAGGTGAAATTGAGCGCAGAAGTTTTGAGATTATTACCGAAGAATTAGGGGAGAGAACCTTCCCGAAGGAACAGGAGGATATTATCAAGCGGGTCATCCACACGACGGCGGATTTTGAGTACGCAGATACGATGACCTTTTCAAAAGACGCAGTATCCTCTGCCCTCTCGGCTCTGAAAGACCGGGGGCGTACCATGATTGTGATGGATACCAATATGACCCGCTCCGGTATCCACAGAGCTTCTCTGGAGAAACTGGGGATTGAGGCGGTCTGTTATATGGCGGACCCGGATGTGGCAAGGGAGGCAAAGGAGCAAGGCATGACCAGGGCGGCCGTCAGTATGAACAAGGCCGCAAGGACAGCGGAGGAGACGGGAAAACGCGTGATCTTTTCGGTGGGAAATGCCCCGACGGCACTCATAGCCATCGAGGAACTGATCCGGGAAGGCAGAGTGCACCCGGCTCTTGTGATTGGTGTTCCGGTGGGATTTGTCAATGTAGTACAGGCAAAAGAACGGATCATGACGGCAGATGTACCGTATATTGTGGCAAAAGGAAGAAAAGGCGGCAGCACGGTTGCAGCGGCCATCCTCAATGCGTTATTATATAAGATTGATACAGAGCGATAGAAGAAGGAACAGAACATGAACACACATTTGAAGATAGGGAGCAGGGAGAGTGCTCTTGCGGTCAGACAGGCTGAGATTGTAAAAGAGACACTGGAAAAGGCAGCTCCCGGACTGCACATCGAAATCGTGACGATGAAGACGACCGGGGACAAAATTCTGCATAAGAGCCTGGAAAAAATCGGAGGGAAAGGACTTTTCGTCAAAGAACTGGACCGGGCACTTCTGGATGGAACCATTGATCTTTCCGTGCACAGCCTGAAAGATATGCCAATGGAGATTCCGTCGGAGCTTCCGGTCGTTGCCTACACAAGAAGGGAGGATCCAAGAGACGCCCTGATCATAAAGGCAGGGCTTCCGGCTCTGAAAGAAGGAAGCGTGATCGGTTCCTCCAGCAGAAGACGGTCCCTGCAGGCAGGAAAACTCTTTCCGGGATGCAGGTTCAAAAACATTCGGGGAAACGTCCAGACGAGGCTTTTCAAGCTGGAACATGAGGACTATGAGGCTACCATTCTGGCCCTTGCGGGACTCAGACGTCTGGGAATGGAGCAGTGCGTCTCCAGGATTTTTTCAGTGGATGAGATGATTCCATCGGCAGGCCAGGGGATTCTGGCAGTTCAGGCCAGAAAAGGCGTGAAAATACCGGGTATCGAGGCGGTGGACTGCTTTGACAGCCGTCTGGCGGCAAAGGCGGAACGGAGCTTTGTCCGGTATCTGGACGGGGGCTGTACTTCTCCGGTGGCCGCCTATGCTGAAACTTCCGGAAATGAAATCCGGATCCGGGGGCTTTACTATCATGAAGAATCCGGACAGTCTGTCACAGGCACGATTTCCGGAGAAAAGCACCGGGGAGAAATGCTGGCAGAACGGCTTGCAAAAAATTTGAAAGGGAGATTTTCATAAATGAACGAGAAGAAAGAAGGAAAAGTCTGGATTGCCGGTGCCGGCCCCGGAGATGCGGGACTGTTGACGCTGAAAACAGCGGCGCTGATCGAGCAGGCGGATGTGATTGTCTATGACGCACTGATCAGCGCAGAAATCTTAAGCCTGATTCCGGCGAGGACGAAAACCATCAATGTAGGAAAACGCTCCAGCCGTCATCTCATGCCCCAGAGGGAAATCAACCGGATTCTGGCAGAGCTGGCAGGAGAAGGCCTGCAGGTGCTCCGTCTGAAGGGAGGAGATCCCTTTGTATTTGGACGGGGCGGGGAAGAGGCAGAACTTCTGGCGGAGGAAGGCATTCCCTTTGAGGTGGTGCCGGGCATCACCTCTGGAGTGGCGGTGCCTGCCTATGCGGGAATTCCGGTCACCCATCGGGACTACACCTCTTCCTTTCACGTCATTACCGGACACACAAGAAAAGGGGGCGAATCCCGGATTGATTATGAGGCGCTGGCCAGGCTGGATGCCACACTGATTTTCCTGATGGGAGTCACCGCTCTCCCGGAGATTTGTGAAAAATTGCGGGAGGCCGGAATGGCGGATGATACGCCGGCAGCGGTCGTTCAGAATGGAACGCTGGCGTGCCAGAGACGGATTGTTTCCGACCTCTTGCATCTTCCGGAACAGGTGCGGGAAGCAAAGATCCAGGCGCCGGCAGTGATTGTCGTAGGAAAAGTCTGCCGCCTGGCGGATGCGTTTTCCTGGTCGGAAAAGCGTCCTCTTGGTGGAAGACAGATTCTGGTCACCAGGCCGGAGCCTCAGGGAGCGGCCATGGCGGAAACGCTGCGGGGACTTGGAGCCCAGGTGCTGGAGCTTCCATCGATCCGGATCCGGCCTCTTCCAAAGGAAGAAAACAGGGCGAAAGTCCTGGAGGCCTGGAAGAAGATACAGGAAAAGGATGGAGAGGGAACGGTCTGGATTGTCTTTACGAGTGCGGCGGGCGTCCGTGCATTCTTTGAACTTCTGGAACAGGAGCAGATCGATATCCGCACATTCTGGAAAGCCAGGTTTGCCGTAATCGGAAGCGGAACCGGAATGGAGCTCAGGCGGAGAGGAATCCGTCCGGATCTGATGCCGGAAGTTTATGAGGCGGCAGAGCTTGGGAAAGCTCTGGCAGAGCAGACCGGCGAAAAGGATCTGGTGGCGGCGTTCCGGGCCAGGGAAGCTTCAGAAGAGCTTTTCCCGCCGATCCTGCAAACCGGGGCGGACTGTATGGATCTTCCGGTTTATGAAACGGAAATCGGAGGAGAAGTACCGTGTCTGGAACAGCTTGCAGCACAGGTTCGGGAGGGCAAGGTGGATTATGTCACCTTTACCAGTGCGTCCACGGTACGGGGCTTCATCAGTCAGATGAAAGACCGGATAGATCCGGGACAGATTCTTGCCGTCTGCATCGGCAGGAAGACGCAGGAGGAGGCAAAACGGTATGGAATGCGCACCGTAGTATCGGAAAAAGCGACGGTGGAGAGTATGATAGAGCGGATTCTGAAATTGCAAAAACAATAAGAACCGAAGGGCTGGCTGTCAGGACCGGCCCTTTTAATCTGTCCAGAGGAAAAAGGGGCAATTTGCTAAAAGCAAAAGCCGAAAATTACAGGAAAAGACAAAACCGTTTATTTTTGCGAACCAGAATGGTAAAATAGATCTGCCTAAAGTACGATCAAGAAATGAGGGAAAAGAGAAAGGATGAAAAGTTATGAGGAACACACATCAAATACGGAATTCACTGCTGCTTTTTCTGACCGCATTGATCTGGGGAACGGCATTTGTAGCCCAGAGCGTAGGAATGGAGTATGTCGGACCGCTTACCTATACCTGTGTCCGGTCAGTGATTGCCGGGATCATGTTGATTCCCTGCATTGCCTTTTTGAACAAGGTGAATCCAAATGAGAGGGAAAAGGAGATTTGCAGGGACGAAAAGAGAAGGAAAGACTATCAGAAGACACTGCTTGCCGGAGGAATCTGTTGCGGCCTTGCGCTTGGGGCGGCCAGCAGCCTTCAACAGATTGGAATCCAGTATACCACGGTTGGAAAAGCCGGATTTATTACCACATTTTATATTATTCTGGTACCGATCATCGGACTCTTCTTTAAGAAGCGTTGCGGGATCAACGTCTGGATCGGTGTTTTCTTTGCCCTGGCAGGACTTTATTTTCTCTGTATTACAGAGGGATTTTCCATCGGGTACGGAGATGCGATGGTATTTTTCTGTGCCCTGGCATTTTCTGTGCACATCCTGGTGATCGACCACTTTACACAACTGGTGGACGGAGTGAAAATGTCCTGTATTCAGTTTTTTGTGGCGGCGATCGTAAGCGGAATCGGAATGCTGATTCTGGAACATCCGGATCTTCATAGCATTCTTGCGGCATGGATTCCGATTCTTTATGCCGGAGCGCTGTCAAGCGGAGTTGGCTACACCCTTCAGATCATCGGACAGAAGGGAATGAATCCGACCGTCGCTTCTTTGATTCTGAGTCTGGAATCGGTGATATCCGTTCTGGCAGGCATGATCATTTTGCACGAAAATCTGACATCCAGGGAAGTCCTCGGATGTATTTTGATGTTTATTGCCATTATACTGGCCCAGCTTCCGGAGAAAAAAACGGCTTCTTAACATGAATTTTACATAGATTTAACGTAAAGTTTAAAATCTATTGACACTCATGATTCCTTTCCGATACAATGAAAGATAGTGCGGCGTACACAAAGGCTGCACCAGGAGTAATGAAAATCAGGAGGAATATCACAAATGAAACCGGAATATGTGTTTATGCTGCTTGGAGGGCTGGGACTCTTTCTATGCGGAATGCAGATGATGAGCAGCAATCTGGAAGCGGTGGCAGGAGACCGTCTGAAAGGGATCCTGGAAAAGCTGACTTCCAACCGGATCCTTGGAGTGCTGGTAGGAGCCGTGATTACGGCAGTGATCCAGTCTTCATCTGCCACAACAGTCATGGTAGTCGGATTTGTCAATTCAGGGCTGATGACACTGCGCCAGGCAGTATGGATCATTATGGGAGCCAATATCGGAACCACCATCACCGGACAGCTGGTTGCCCTGGATATCGGGACGATTGCCCCGCTCTTTGCCTTTTTGGGCATTGCCATCGGTATGTTTTCCAAAAAGCGCAGCGTACAGCATGTGGGAAGCATTATCGCAGGACTGGGAGTTCTGTTTATCGGATTAGGCATGATGAGCGATGCCATGGTACCGATGCGGGATTCCGAACTGTTTGTCAATGCACTGACAAGCTTTTCCAATCCGCTGGTGGGAATTCTTGCAGGAGCTGTTTTTACTGCCGTCATCCAGTCTTCATCTGCGTCCGTTGGAATCCTTCAGGCGCTGGCATTAAGCGGACTGATTGACATTCACAGCGCGGTTTTCGTTCTGTTTGGACAGAACATCGGAACCTGCATCACCTCCCTCCTTGCCTCTGTGGGAATGAACCGGAACGCAAAGCGGACAACGGTGATCCACTTTATGTTCAATGTCATCGGCACCATTATTTTTGTCACCCTTTGTCTTGTGACACCGCTCACTGATGTGGTGGCAGGATGGACACCGGGGCATCCGGCTTCCCAGATTGCCAATATGCACACCCTGTTCAATGTAGTAACGACCATCATTCTGATGCCGTTTGGAAACGGACTGGCCGCACTGGCGGAAAAGATCCTGCCGGATCAGAAGGAAGAACAGGCACAGCCGGACGAAGAACAGTGGCTGCGGGAGATCATGAACTCCCAGCATGTCCTTGGCTCCTCGGCTATCGCCATCAGCAGCCTGATGGAAAATGCAGGCAGCATGTATGCACTGGCAAGGGAAAATGTACTGAAAGGATTCGACATGATTCTCTCCGGAGACGACAGCCGGTTTGCTGAAGTGGAAGAGACAGAAAACAAGATTGACATCTACAATATAAATATTTCCAGACGCGTCTCCAAAGTACTCACGATCGAACACGGACCTGCGGAGACAAAGAAATTAAACAGCATCTTCCAGATCGTCGGAAACATCGAACGGGTAGGAGACCACGCCATGAATTTCGCGGAGCATGCCGCCGCTATCAAAGAAAAAGGATTAAAACTGTCCAGAGAGACCATCCAGGAACTCAAAGAGATGCAGGAACAGTGCAGAAAGGCATTCGAACGCATGGAAATCTCCGCCCAGGCAGATCCAACCCAGCTTCTGGTGGACGCAGTCAGCTTTGAACGCGCGGTGGACGACATCACCGAACGGTGCCGGGACAGACAGGCAGAACGCATTCACAACCACGCATGCGAAATCGAAAGCGCAGTACTCTACTCCGAAATCCTCATCGATTACGAACGGATCGGAGACCATATGAGAAACATTGCAGAAGCATACGCAGAACAAAACACATAAATTTAGCACGTTAATACGTTAAACACGCATAGAGGGGACGTGTACCTGTGAATCGGTACACGTCCCCATATCGCATTTCAGTGGTAAAAATTAATCAATTCTTCATATTGTTTTTATGGCATTTAAAATTTCTGGGCGTATAATAGAACCATGAGAATTAGACGGTATGACAAAAGATGAGACGAAAGGGAGAGACAGCATGATTGAACGACTTGCCGGAATACTGAGAAGAAGAGCGGATGAGGAAGAGGAGTACGAGCCGGAGCGGCTTCCGATCCGCCGGTGTATGCCGGATTATCATACAGGGCTTTATGAGGAGGAGATCATGGAGCGTGAGGAGGGCGGCTGGACGAATGATCCGGTGGATCCGCCATCCAAGACGACGCGGGACATTATTCATGATAATGTGTTTACCTATTTTAACCTGATTTTTGTGATTCTGGGACTGCTTTTGATTTTGGTGGGGGCATTCCGGGATCTGACCTTTCTTCCGGTTATTATTTTGAATACGCTGATCGGGATTATCCAGGAGATCCGGGCGAAGAATGTGTTGGATAAGATGACGATGCTCCATGCTCCGAAGGCGACGGTTGTGCGGAACGGCCGGAAGCGTGTCATTGCGGTGGAGGATCTGGTGATCGATGACATTGTTATTTTCAAGGCGGGAAATCAGATCTGCGCGGATGCGATTGTAGAGCACGGGGAAGTGCAGGTCAATGAGTCGCTGCTGACCGGTGAGGCGGATGAGATCACGAAAACCAAGGGAAGTATCCTGATGTCGGGAAGCTTCATTGTCTCCGGGGAATGCTATGCGAGACTGGAGAAGGTGGGGGCGGATTCCTATATTTCCAGACTGACGCTGGAGGCAAAGGCGATGAAGGATGGAGAGCAGTCGGAGATGATCCGGTCCCTGGACAAGCTGGTCAAGGGCGTCGGAATCATCATTATTCCGATCGGCCTGATCTTGTTTATCCAGAGCTTCTTCTTAAATGATGAAGGCTTCCGCTCCAGTGTTACGGCCATGGTGGCGGCTGTCATCGGTATGGTGCCGGAGGGACTGTATCTGCTGGCCAGTGTGGCGCTGGCGGTAAGTGCGGTGCGTCTGGCCAAGCAGAAGGTACTGCTGCACGATATGAAGAGTATTGAGACTCTTGCAAGGGTCAATGTACTCTGTGTGGATAAGACGGGAACTATTACGGAAAATACGATGAAGGTTCAGGGACTCCGGGCGGCAAAGCAGTATGATAAAGAGACCATGCCCCCTCTGAAAGGGCTGATCGGTGACTTTGCCCAGGCCATGAATCCGGACAATATTACGATGGAGGCGGTGCAGGCTTATTTTCAGAAGAGTACCGGGAGAAGGGCCAGAAGGATTACGTCTTTTTCCTCGGAATTCAAATACAGCAGCGCCACATTTGAGGATGGTTCCTATGTCCTTGGCGCGCCGGAGTTTGTACTGAGGGACGACTATCCGGAGTACGAAGAGGAGATTCAGAAAGAGGCGGCCAAAGGATACCGGGTCCTTGTATTTGGAAGCTGCATGGAGGAGCCGGACGGAAAGGCACTCAAAGGTGCGGTGACGCCCCTTGCCTATATTATGCTGGCCAACCCGGTCCGGAAAGAGGCGCCGAAGACCTTTGCCTATTTTGAAGAACAGGGAGTGGAGGTCAAGGTTATTTCCGGAGACAATCCGGTGACCGTGTCCGAGGTGGCAAAAAAGGCGGGTATCACAGGAGCGGAGAACTATGTGGATGCGACAACGCTGACTACGGAGGAGGAGATCCGCCGGGCAGTGATGGAATATACGGTATTTGGCCGGGTTACACCGGCACAGAAGCGGCAGTTTGTCCAGGCTCTGAAGGGGGAAGGGCGGACGGTAGCCATGACGGGAGACGGTGTCAACGATGTGCTGGCATTAAAGGACGCGGACTGCAGTATTGCCATGGCATCCGGAAGCGATGCGGCAGCCCAGGCATCGCAGCTTGTCCTGCTGGAATCGGATTTCTCCTGTATGCCAAGTGTCGTGCTGGAAGGACGGCGGGTAGTCAACAATATTCAGCGGTCAGCCAGCCTGTTCCTGGTGAAAAATATTTTCTCCCTGCTGCTTTCGATTTTCTCGGCGGTATTCATGATTACCTATCCGCTGGAGCCATCTCAGGTATCGCTGATCAGTATGTTTACGATCGGGGTTCCGGCCTTCTTCCTTGCGCTGGAGCCGAATAAAAGCATTATCCAGGGACATTTCCTGACCAACGTCTTCCTGAAAGCACTTCCTGCGGCGTTGACGGATGTGCTGGCGGTAGGGTCGCTGGTTGTGTTTGGAGAGACATTTGGCGTCAAGGCGACGGACATCTCGACTGCGGCAACCATGCTGCTTGCCATTGTGGGCTTTATGATCCTTTACCGGATCAGCCAGCCGATGAACAAGATCCGTGTGGCGGTACTGATCGGATGCATCTGCGCCCTGCTGTTCTGCAGTACGGTGCTGAATCAGCTGTTTGCCATTACCGGAATGTCGGCGGAATGTGTCATGCTCTTTGTTGTCTTTTCCATCGCAACAGAGCCGGTGCTCCGTTATCTGACAATGTTTGTCGGAAGTGTCAAGAGGTTTTACGACAAGGTGAAGGGAAAAGTGTTTATTGGGAAAAAGGAGGAAAAGGAAGCATAGGAGGGATGAGATCATGAGAATTCAGGGACTGCAAAAGCTGACGCTTCTGGATTATCCTGGAAAGACGGCGTGTACGGTCTTTTTTGGGGGATGCAACTTCCTATGTCCATTCTGCCACAATGCGGCTCTTGTGACCGGCGTGGAAGAGAATGAGGACATACCGCAGGAGACGGTTCTGGAATTTTTGAAAAAGCGAAAAGGGATTCTGGACGGGGTCTGCATCAGCGGGGGAGAGCCGTTGATACAGCCGGGGCTGGATGAGTTTTTGAAAAAGGTCCGGGATTTGGGATATCTGATCAAGCTGGATACCAACGGCAGTTTTCCGGAGCGGCTGGAGCGCTTTGTGGAGGAAGGGCTTGTGGACCAGGTGGCGATGGATCTGAAAAATTCAAAAGAAAAGTACGGACAGACCATCGGGCTTCCGAAATTTGATATCCGGCCGGTGGAAGAGAGTGTGGAGTTCCTACTGGAGGATCCTGTTCCCTATGCATTCCGGACCACCGTTGTAAGAGAGTTCCACCAGAAATCCGATTTTGAACAGATGGGACTCTGGATCCGGGGAGCCAGGAAATATTATCTGCAGCAGTTTGAGAATTCTGGCGGCCTGATTCAGGACGGACTCCATGCCTATGACGAGCCGGTGCTTTTCCAGGCTCTTGAAATCATGAAACACTATGTCAAAGACGCGGAAATCCGCGGAATATAGAGCAAAGACTGTAGAAACAACATCTTGTGTTTGTTTAGCATTAAACTGCTAAAAACAACAAGATGTTGTTTCTTGCGTTGACGGAGAAAAAAGAGGAATGGTATAATAAGACCAGCGACATGAATGGGAAAGGAAGTATGACAGATGTATCAGGTAGTAAAGCGGGATGGGCAAATTGCGGAATTTGACATCCATAAGATCGGGGCTGCGATTCAAAAGGCATTTGAAGCAGCGGAAAAGAAGTATCATCCGAGCATTATCGATATGCTCGCTTTAAAAGTAACGGCCAACTTTGAGCCAAAGATAAAAAACGAAAAAATCAAAGTGGAGGAGATCCAGGACAGCGTGGAGGAAGTGCTCAGCCAGGCCGGGTATGCGGATGTGGCAAAGGGATATATTCTCTACAGGAAGCAAAGGGAGAAGATCCGGAACCTGAGATCCGCCACATTGAACTACAAAGAGCTGGTCAACAATTACTTACAGGTCAATGACTGGAGGGTCAAGGAGAATTCTACCGTGACCTACTCAGTGGGAGGTCTGATTTTGAGTAATTCCGGTGCAATCACAGCCAATTACTGGCTGTCCGAAGTGTATGACCAGGAGATTGCAGAGGCCCACAGAAATACGGACATTCATCTTCATGATCTTTCCATGCTCACCGGCTACTGCGCAGGATGGTCTTTGCGGCAGCTCATTCAGGAAGGACTGGGAGGCATTCCGGGAAAGATCACGTCGGCGCCTGCCAAGCATTTGAGCGTGCTTTGCAATCAGATGGTCAATTTCCTCGGCATTATGCAGAATGAATGGGCAGGAGCCCAGGCGTTTTCCTCTTTTGATACCTATCTGGCACCGTTTGTAAGGACCGACCATCTGAGTTATACAGAGGTAAAGAAATGTATTGAGTCTTTCGTATACGGAGTCAATACGCCGTCCCGCTGGGGCACTCAGGCGCCGTTTACGAACATTACACTGGACTGGACCGTACCGTCTGATCTGAAAGACAAACCGGCCATTGTCGGCGGCAAAGAGATGGACTTCACCTACGGTGACTGCAAGAAAGAAATGGATATGGTAAATAAGGCGTTCATTGAAGTCATGATCGAAGGGGATGCCCAGGGACGCGGATTCCAGTATCCGATCCCGACCTATTCCATTACAAAGGATTTTGACTGGTCCGATACGGAGAACAACCGGCTTCTCTTTGAGATGACGTCCAAGTACGGAACACCGTATTTTTCCAACTATATCAACAGCGACATGGAACCAAGCGATGTCCGGAGCATGTGCTGTCGTCTGAGACTGGATTTGAGAGAGCTCCGCAAGAAAGCAGGAGGATTCTTCGGAAGCGGAGAAAGCACCGGATCCATCGGCGTTGTGACGATCAATCTTCCGAGAATGGCATACCTGTCAAAAGACGAGGATGATTTCTTCCGGAGACTGGCACATATGATGGATATTGCGGCACGGTCCCTTCATATTAAGAGACAGGTGATCTCAAAACTCCTGGATGAAGGGCTCTACCCATATACGAAGCGGTACCTGGGAGGATTCGGAAACCATTTCTCCACCATCGGGCTCATCGGTATGAACGAGGCGGGACTGAATGCAAACTGGCTTCGGAAAGATATTACCCACAAGGAGACCCAGGAATTTGCGGTGAAAGTACTGAACTTTATGAGAAACCGTCTCTCCGATTATCAGGAAGAGTATGAAGAGCTCTTTAATCTGGAAGCGACTCCGGCTGAGTCCACCACCTACCGGTTTGCAAAACACGATAAGGAGCAGTTCCCGGATATTATCACGGCAGCCGAAGGAGATGGAACACCATATTATACGAACAGTTCTCACCTTCCGGTTGGATTTACCGATGATATTTTCGAGGCACTGGATATTCAGGATGAGCTTCAGACGCTGTATACGTCCGGCACCGTATTCCATGCGTTCCTTGGGGAGAAGCTGCCGGGATGGAAAGAGTCAGCGCTGCTGGTAAGAAAGATTGCGGAAAATTACAAGCTTCCTTACTATACGATTTCTCCGACCTACTCCATCTGCCAGGATCATGGATATCTCAACGGAGAGCAGTATACTTGCCCGCACTGCGGCAAGAAGACCGAGGTTTACAGCAGGATCACCGGATACTATCGCCCGGTACAGAACTGGAACGATGGCAAGATTCAGGAATTTAAAGACCGGAAAGAATACAAAATCGAGAATTCTGTCTTAAGGAAAAAGAAGACCGATCCGGTGGAACAATAACGATCAGGCAGAAAGGCTGGCATGCTTACAAGGCGTGCCGGCCTTTCTGCGCAGTTCCTTGCAAAACTGCAACCTTGAAAAAAGGAATGGCAGCAGTGCTGATGACGGCAGAAGTACTGTTCCTTCTGCTGGTCTCGGCCCTTGCTGCCATATTGAAACTGATTATTTTTTTAACGCACTGCTTTTTCCGATCAGGAAATGATCGTTTCTCAAAATTTCATAAGCTTTTTCATATTCATTGGACCGCATGTAACGGATCATCTTTTTGAGATTCTCGTTTGCTTTATTGATATGCAGACCGTTCCGGACGGAATACAGCCCCATCCGGATAACCTCATTGAGGTTGTTTTCATAAATCCGGTTGATGCGTTCGTTGTCAAAGACACTTACGATTTCCATATGCATCTGGGTATCCGCCAGTTCCCACTGGTAGATATCCCCGGCGAAGGCGCACATGCGTACAACACGCTCCTCAATCCGGTAGGAGAATTCTTCCGCTCTGCCGCTTTCAAAAATCTCGCGGAAGGCTCCGCCCTCCAGAAGCTCCCTGAGCTGGTAGATTTCCTGAATGTCCTTGTCTGTGATTTCCTTTACCGTGATGGATTTATAATAATCCCGGACGATCAGGCCTTCGGAGTGAAGCGATTTCAGAGCAGTCCGGATCGGGTTGCGGCTCATGTGCAGATCGTCCGCCAGCATGGTCTCAGTAAGCTGCATGCCAGGCGGATAGGTCAGGTTCAGAATCCGCTCCTTAATTGTATGATATGCCTGGTCGGCAAGAGATATTTTGTCCGCCATGGGATCGACTCCTTTAATGTATACTAATAATGTTATTGTATACAATTAGAAACGAAAATTCAAGGAAAAATCAAAGAAAAAATGATTGACAAGGCCATGGAAGCGTGATATTTTATAGGTAGAAATTGTATACAACTTGTTTTGATGTATACAAAATGATTAAAGCGGAAAAGGAGTGTATCACACATGAAGTTAGGATTTATCGGATGCGGAAATATGGCAAGCGCCATTATGGGCGGCATCATCAAGAAGGAAGTATTTCAGCCGGAGGAAATCATCGGATCCGACGTGTTTGCGCCGACCAGAGAGAAAGCCAGAGACACATACGGAATCCAGATTACAGACAGCAATCTGGAAGTTGTCGAGAAATCGGAAGTGATTGTTCTTGCTGTAAAACCGCAGTTCTATGAATCAGTGATCACAGAGATCAAAGATAAAGTAACAGACGATAAGATCATTATCACCATTGCTCCGGGCAAGACACTGGCATGGCTGGAAGAGAAGTTCGGAAAGAAAGTGAAAATCGTAAGAACGATGCCAAATACACCGGCTATGGTTATGGAAGGAATGACAGCAGCATCACCGAACCCGTATCTTTCTGAGGAGGAAGTAAAATGTGCGTGCCACATTCTGGAGAGCTTTGGAAAAGTAGAAGTAATTCCGGAAAGACTGATGGATGCGGTTGTAGGAGTAAGCGGAAGCTCACCGGCCTATGTATTTATTCTGATCGAAGCAATGGCAGACGCAGCTGTTTCAGACGGAATGCCAAGAGCCCAGGCTTACAAATTCGCAGCACAGGCTGTTATGGGAAGCGCAAAGATGGTACTGGAGACAGGCAAACATCCAGGAGAATTAAAAGACATGGTATGTTCTCCGGCAGGTACAACAATCGAGGCTGTCAGAGTACTGGAAGGAACAGGCTTCAGAAGCTCTGTGATCGAGGCAATGAAAGCCTGCACAGATATTGCAAAGGGCATGTAAAACAGGTATACTGTATTCGTACAGAAATTGAGGCGGCTCAGTTGTAGAGGTACAGCTGAGCTGTTTTTATTCTATCTGAAAAGCCTTATGGCATTGGACAAGAACCTGGCGCGGTACGCGCGGATTCAATACAGCAGGAAGGAGCAAAACGGCAAAGATGGAAGAAAAGAAAAAGAGTGTAAAAGACAGAATTGTGTCGGCGGCATGGGAGCTGTTTTACGAGAAGGGATACGACACGACGACCGTAGATGATATTATCAGACTGTCTGATACATCTAAGGGATCGTTTTACTATTATTTTGACGGGAAAGATGCGCTCTTAAATACGCTGTCATCGGTACTGGATGACCTGTATCTGTCTCTGAAAGAAGAGATGGATCCCAATATGGACAGTTTTGAGAAGCTGATGTTCTTAAATTACCGTTCACATCTGTTTATGGAAAAGACCATTAAAGTCGATCTGCTTGCGTCTCTGTATTCTACGCAGTTGATTTCGAAAGGAGAGAGAAGCCTGCTGGATCAGAACAGAGAATACTATAAGCTGATCGCCTCTGTCATCGAGGAAGGCCAGAAGCGGGGAGAGATCAACAGGCGAAAGAGCGCCTCGGAACTTTTGAAGTATTATTCGCTCTGCGAGAGAGCGCTTGTCACAGACTGGTGTCTGAATAAGGGAAGCTACTCCCTGGGAGAATACAGCAGGGAATATATGCCGATTATGATGGAAAGCTTTAGAGGAAAACAGTTATCATGAACAACATGGAAAAGAGAGAGGCAATGCGTGGAGCGTGCATTGCCGTAATCGGGGGAATTTTCTGGGGACTGGCAGGTGTGTTCGGACAGTATCTGTTTACCTACAGAGGACTGAATGCACGCTGGCTGGTCAGCGTCCGGCTGGTACTGGCCGGACTTCTTTTGCTTGCAACGGTTCTGCTCAAGCAGAAAAAGGATACGTTCAGAATCTGGACAGACAAGAAGGACATCTTCTGGCTGATCCTCTTTGCGATTTTCGGAATGGGAGGATGCCAGCTGACGTATTATTCGGCAGTGGAACTCTCCAATGCCGGGACGGCGACAGTGCTTCAGTATACGGCTCCTGCAATGATTATGGTCTATACGGCGGTCCGCCTCAAAAAACTGCCGCGGCCCATGGAGATCGGAGCCCTTGTTCTGGCATTGTTTGGAACTTTCATTCTGGCAACACACGGGAATATCCATTCTCTGGCCATATCCAGGGCGGCATTGATCTGGGGGCTGTCCTCAGCAGTGATGATGGTGGCCTACAACCTGCTGCCGTTAAAGCTGATGAAGAAATACGGTACCTTCTGCGTCATTGGCTGGGGAATGCTGATCGGAGGCATTTTGATGTGCATGTTTACGCATCCATGGCATGTGATGGGGACATGGGACTGGAAGGCAGTAGGCGCCATGGCGGTGGTCGTTGTGGTTGGCACGGTTCTGTCTTTTTCCTTCTATATGGAAGGAGTTCGTATTATCGGAGCATCCAGGGCGAGCCTCTTCGCATCGGTGGAGCCGGTGACAGCAACAGCAGCAACTGTACTGATGATGCATGCAGTATTTACGATGTCCGATTTTTTTGGAATTGTGTGCATTATGGCGGCGGTTCTGATTTTATCGATTCGAAAATAAGAAAAAACGTAACAAAACGGTTCCGCAGGGATCCGGGCTGGACAGCAGCCAATGGATCTCTGTGGAACCGTTTTGTTGAGTGGTAAGAATGGACAGATCCAGGTTATCTGACAGGAAGGCGTCTCCGAAGCTGAGGTCCCAGAAGAAGGGCCAGGGCAATCTTCAGAGCATCACCAGGAAGATAAGGGATGACTCCTGCGAACAATCCCTGTACGAAGGTCAGGTTCATCTGGAAGGAAAGCCAGAGAGTGCCAAACAAATAGGTAGCCAGGCTTCCGAGAATCAGCCCTGTCAAGGCCAAACAGGTTCCGCGAAGACCTTCCGGTTTTCTGAGGAACAGTCCTCCGATCAGAATCAGAAAGAGAAATCCGATCAGGTAGCCTCCGGTAGGGCCGGCAAGTTTTCCGATTCCGCCGGAAAAACCGGAGAAAACCGGAAGACCGCAGAGGCCAAGAAGCATATAGATGATATAGCTGAAAAACAACTGTCTCCATGGCAGAATGAATAATCCGATGTAAAGAACCAGATTGGTCAGTGTAATCGGCACCGGGCTTACTGGAATGGGGATGGAAAGGGGCGCCAAAATACAGATGATGGCTGTCATCAGTGCCGTAAGCACAAGATAGCGGGTCGAAACGGAAGTTGTCGTAGTGTGGTTCATAAATCGGTTCCTCCTGATTGTCTGGTCTGTCATGTTCCATAAGTTAGTCGAAGTATACTATGTCAGTGAAGAAATGTCAACCTAAAATTTAAAAAACAGTTTACGATTCGACGGATGGGTCTGCAGCAGACTGTTTCTGAGACAGAAGATGACAGATCAGATCCTGCACCGTATCAAAGCCAAGTTCTGTGTTCAAGGTGAGATCGTAATTACCGGCATGACCCCAGAGACGTTTGGTATAATAGTGATAATTGTCAGAACGCCTGCGGTCCATTCTGCGGAGTTTCTGCATGGCATCAGACCGGGAGAGATGTTCCGTCTCCATGATCCGGCTGGTACGGTATTTGGCAGAAGCATGGAGGTACACTTTCAGACAGTTTGGACGATCCCGCAGAACATAGTCGGCGCAGCGTCCCAGGATGACGCAGTTTCCTTTTGCGGCCAGCTCCCGGATTACGGAAGCCTCGGATTCGAAGATGGCATCCCGCGGCGCTTCCTGTGTATCAGAATAAATGTACATCTGGTTCACCAGATCATAGAGAAGACTGCTGGCCATGTTTTCTTCCCGGTCTTTGATAAACTGAGGCGTATATCCGGTAGAGCCGGCGGCCATCTGTATGATTTCATAATCATAAAACTCAAATCCGAGCCGTTCGGCCAGCGCTTTTCCAATGTCGTGTCCACCGCTGCCGTACTGGCGGCCGATGACGATAACCGGTCCGGCATCCTGGGATGCATCGTGTGAAAGGTTGTCCTCCTTTGCGGAAGTAAGATCGCCAAACAGAAGACTGCTCAGGAAAGAAAGTTTCCGGCCAAACAGTCTGGCGATAAAGCCTACCAGAAGAGCGGCGATGATCGTTCCCTCGCGGACACCGTCCAGACGGCGGGCAAATAAAAAGGAAAGGGCAGCTGCGATGACTGCCAGCGATACATCAAAAGCGACTTTGGTGGAGCCGAATTCCGTGTGCCAGGTGGAGGATACCGCCCGGACAAAGGATTCTCCCGGAAGCATGGCTACGTCCGCAAGGACTTCTGTGTACACGCCGAAGCCAAGAATCACGCATCCGATTAAAAGATACAAGACAGAAAACGGATAGCTTTCCGGATGGATGAAAAAGAGCATTTCCATTGTCAGATCGATAAAATATCCAAACAAAATAGAAATCGGAATCTGGAGAAAATGCTCCGCCTTAAAGTTCCGTCTTAGAATCGCCAGCTGAATCAGAATCAGCACAAGGCTGAAGGCGATGGTAAACTGCCCCAGGGTCAAAGGAAAGTTCAGACTGAGCACATAGGGAATGGAAGAAATTGGAGAAGTTCCAAGATCTGCCTTTGTGATCAGGCTGACGCCAAGTGAGTTGATAAAAAGTCCGATTAAAAATACAAGATAACGTTTTAGTTTTTCCATCATTGTCATAGTGTCCCCCTCTGTTGATAGCGTTTAATTTGATAATGAATTCTGGTAAATCCGCTCAAAAATCTGAAGAAACAGGGCTTTTTCGTCTTTGGAGATCCCCTGAAATGCCTGGGATTCCAGATCTTCAAAAGCCAGAGTGACTGCTCTTGCCAGGGCTTCGCCCTTTTCAGTCAGAAATACGTACAGACTGCGGCGGTTCCCATCCCGCATCCGGCGGGTGACCAGTCCGTTTTCTTCCATGCGGTTCAGAAGTGTAGTGAGAGTTCCCGGCTCGATGTGGCAGCCTTTGGCAATCTCTTTTTGTCCTGCGCCATTGTGGTCTTTCAGGTAATCCAGAATTTTTGGCTGGCCGATGGTCAGGCCGGTTCCCTTTAGTCTGGCAGGGAGCTCTTTTTGCAGCAGCGAGTGCTCCGCCATAACGAGATAGTGAAATGATTCAGACAAATCCCATTGTCCTCCTTCCGGTCATAGATTTCGTAAAATAGTTTGAATTGAAACAATTTGAATTCAAACTAAATAAAGAGAAGTATACCGGAAGCAAAGAGGGATTGTCAAGACCTCCATTGTAATGCATCAGCGGCTGTGGTATAGTAAAAACGCATTGGGAAGGGAGGAAGACAACATGAAATATCGGATTCTTCTTGTGGAAGACGATGAAATGATGGTGGAAATCCTGAAGAGAAATCTGGGAAAGTGGGGATATCTTGTCCGGGAAATCACTGATTTTCAAAATGTGATGGAGGAATTGGATTCCTTTGAGCCGCAGCTGGTTTTGATGGATATTTCACTCCCTTTTTATAACGGATATTACTGGTGTCAGGAGATCCGGAAAGTCAGCAGGGTACCGGTGATTTTCCTGTCCTCATCCGGAGATGATATGAATCTGGTGATGGCCATCAATCTGGGGGCGGACGATTTTGTGGCAAAGCCATTTCGGATGGAAGTGCTGACAGCCAAGATTCAGGCGGTTTTAAGGAGAACCTATACGTTTGGAAATACGATTCCGGATGTGCTTTCCCATAAGGGAATTACATTGAATCTGGACTCCCAGATGCTCTCCTACGGGGACCGGAAGCTGGAACTTGGGAAAAATGAATTTGGCATTCTGAAGACGTTGATGGAGCATCCGGGAAAGATCGTAGAGCGCAGCGAGCTGATGAGGAATCTCTGGGAGACGGAAAGCTTTATTGATGACAATACTTTGACGGTGAATGTGACGAGACTTCGAAAAAAACTGGAAGAAATCGGGCTGTCCGGCTACATTTGTACAAAGAAAGGCGTGGGATATTATGTGGAAGAAGCATAGCCTGGTATCCTGGATTTATACGGCGCGGGCATGGGAACTTTGCTTTCTTGGAATCCTGGTGCTGGAAGGAGTAGTATATTCTCTCTATGGACTTCCATGGGGACCGGCCGTTTATACGATGCTGTTGTCCGGGGCGCTTTTTCTGGTGATCTGGCTTGTGGGATTTTCCTTTTACCGGGAAAAATATGTGTGGCTGAAGCGGATGAAGGATACAGACGAACTGGAAGACGTCCGGTTTCCGAAAGCATCCGGAGGAATCGAGGCATGCTATCAGGACATCATCGAAAAAAGAGAAGAAACATGGAGAGAGTTCCGGAGCAGGGAGCAGACCAGGCGGAAACAGGAGGATGATTACTATACACGATGGAGCCATCAGATCAAGACGCCCGTATCCGTGATGCGGCTTTTGCTTCAGGAAGAGGAGCCGGATCAAGGAGCCATGAGACACGAGATGTTCCAGATTGAACAGTATATTGCCATGGCGCTCCAATATCAAAAGCTGGAAAAGGGAGGACGTGACCTGCGGCTTGGAGAGTATCGGGCGGTAGACCTGATCCGGCAGGCAGTACGGAATACGTCGGAATTGTTTATTCATAAAAAGATTTCCATTCAGATCAGCGAGGATCTGGATTTTGATATCCTGACAGATGAAAAGTGGTTTGTTTTTATTCTGGAGCAGATTTTGACCAATGCGGTGAAATATACCAGGGAGGGCGGGGTTTCCATTTTCCGGGAAGGAGAGTCCCGGATTGCCGTTCAGGATACGGGGATCGGGATTCTGCCGGAAGATCTTCCGATGGTATTTGAATGGGGATATACCGGATACAATGGAAGGCTTGACAAGCGGTCCACCGGTATCGGGCTGTCCCTGGTCCGGTCCGCGGCAGAACTGTTGGGCCACCAGGTCCGGATCACATCCACTCCGGGAAAAGGGACGACAGTCCATATCGAAACAGGCCGGAAATGTCTGGATACGAGGTGACAGAAATCTTACATGGATGTAAGAATGGAAAGAGAAAGTGTAAGCCCGATCGATGGCAGGCACTTTCTTTTTTTCTTATACTGAAAACAGGAAAAGACAAGAAAAGGAGAATCGTATATGGCATTACTGGAAGTCAGACATTTGAAAAAAATCTATACCAATCGGTTCGGGACCAATCAAGTACAGGCGCTGAGGGATGTGTCCTTTACAGTAGAAGAAGGCGAATATACCGCAGTCATGGGAGAATCCGGGTCCGGAAAAACAACTCTTTTAAATCTGCTGGCGTCCTTTGACCGGCCTTCCGAAGGGGAAATCATTTTAAACGGGCTCCCATTTCAAAAGATCCCGGAGAGGGAGCTTGCATCTTACCGGCGAAAGAACATCGGTTTCGTTTTCCAGGACTTTCATCTGCTGGATACGCTTTCGGTGAAGGACAATATTTTTCTGCCTCTGGTACTGGCGGGAGTCAGGCCGGAAGAAATGAAAAAAAGGCTTCTGCCTCTTACAAAGGCACTGCGGATTGAAGATCTGCTGGAAAAATTTCCTTATGAAATTTCGGGAGGTCAAAAGCAGAGGACGGCAATCGCAAGGGCCCTCATCACAGAGCCGAAACTCGTGCTTGCGGACGAACCGACAGGAGCCCTGGACTCCAGGGCCTCCGATGAACTGCTGGCCATGTTTGAAAAGATCAATCAGGCTGGGCAGACGATTCTGATGGTGACCCACAGCACCAAAGCGGCAAGCCACGCCGGGCGGGTCTTGTTTATGAAAGACGGCATCGTGTACCATCAGATTTACCGGGGAGACAAAAGCAGGGAGGAGATGTTCAAAAGCATTTCCGAAACATTAACGGTTATGGCGTCAGGAGGAAAACAGTATGCTTCATAGTCTATATCTGAAACTGGCGGTGTCCAATCTCAAAAAGAACCGCCGGATCTATTTTCCATATATCCTGGTCAATGGATTGACCATCGGAATGTATTACGTTTTAAAAAGTATCCGTTCCATGATGCTGAAATACGAAACCGTGCAAGGTTCCAATTCCGACATGCTGCTTGACTTTTGCACGATCGTAGCCGTGATGATGGCATTTATCATCCTTTTTTACGTGAACAGCTTCGTGGTCCGGCAGAGAAAAAAAGAAATCGGGCTGTACTGCATTCTCGGCATGGAAAAACGGCATCTCTCCGTGATGATGTTCTGGGAAGTTATGATTACGGCTCTGACAGGACTGGCGGGAGGCATTCTCTCCGGTGCGCTGCTCGGCCAGTTGGTATTCCTGGTATTTCTCACGATTCTGCATATCCCGTCAGATCTGCAGTTCGAAATTCCGCTGGATGCAGTGGGAAATACCTGTCTCGTTTTCGGAATTCTGTATCTGGCAATTTTCGGGTATAACCTGCTGTCCGTGATGCGGACCAATCCGATCACCTTCCTGCAGGGTGCAAAAGAAGGAGAAAAAGAGCCAAAAGCCCGGATTATACCGGCCATTCTCGGCGCGGTTTCCCTGGCGGCAGGGTACGCACTGGCAATCGGCGCCCAGGGAGCTTACGACACACTCAAAATCTTTCTGCCGGCAGTTCTCCTGGTGATTGCGGCTACCTACCTTTTATTCCTGGCCGGTAGTATCACTTTTCTGAAATGGATGAAAAAACGGGAAAATCTATACTACCGTCCCAAGAATTTCATCACCATTTCCGGCATGATCTACCGCATGAAACAAAACGCTGCAGGACTTGCGACCATCTGCATCCTCTCCACGGCCGTCATTGTCTCCATTTCCACAAGCATGAGCCTGTATCTCGGAGAAGAAGACATCCTGAAACAGCAGTTCCCACGGGACTATATGGCAAGCTGCTTCATAGAGAATCAGGGAGAAAATGCTGATGCGCTGCAGAAAGCCATCAAGAACCGTGCAGAAGAAACCGGAGTCCAGGCATCAGATGGAATCGGATACAAACAATTCTGGATGGCCGGAATCAAGAATCAGCAAAACCAGTTTACCATAACAGACATAGAACTAACAAATTCGGCGGAACTCTATGTATTTGTATTCCTGACCCAGGACGATTACGGAAAAAATACCGGAACAGAACTCGGCCTTGGACCTGGAGAGGCAGCGGTTTATGAAAGAGGAGCAGGAAAGACCGGTTCCACTGCACAATCGGGCCGGCTGATTCTGGATGACTTAAGCTGGAACATAAAAGAAACCATCAGTGATCCGGGCATCTGGAATCAGGCACTCTCCCTGACGGAAGCACACTACATGGCAGTCATCCTTCCGGATCTCGAATCCCTGCAAACCGTCCAGAACGCATACAACAAGCGCTACTCCGACACAAAAGCCGGAACAACAGGGATCACATATGAATACTATTACAATATTGAAGGAACCGAAAAAGAAGTAGAAGCGTACAACGCCAATTTAAGAGACACACTGGCAAAAGAGACAGACCGCCTTCTGGCTGTCAACAATATCCATCAGGCAAGAGCCGACTATTACACACAATACGGCACCTTCCTCTTCATCGGAATCTTCCTGTCCATCCTTTTCCTGATCGCAGCATCCATCATCATCTACTACAAACAGATCACAGAAGGAATCGACGACAGAGAACGCTACCAGATCATGAAAAAAGTCGGCATGGCCAACAACGAAATCCGGTCCACAATCCGAAGACAGATCCTCCAGGTCTTCTTCCTGCCCCTCATCATGGCAGCACTACACACTGCAGCCGCCTTCCCGGCACTCGTAGACATCATGCACGTCATGAACCTCCTAAACGAAACCCTCTTCGCACGATGCACGATAGCCGTCACAGCCATCTTCGCAGCTGCATACTTTCTCATCTACACCATCACCTCACGCACCTACTACCACATCGTACAGTAAACATTGGGGACGTGTACCGATGCATTGGTACACGTCCCCAAAAATGTTGTAAAAACAACATCGAAAAAATACGCCACCCACCGGAATCCCTTGTAAACGCTGGGAAATCCAGAATTCTGAAGCATTAGGATGTAAATTCTGATATAAGAGACAAACTGGCACGTCGTGTACCAATGAAAAAAATCTGACAATAACTCAAAAAAATAAAAAACAAGAATAAAACAATAAAAATTACAAAAGTATGAACTACAGAAATAAACAGAAATTTCAAAAAGAAGAAGAAAAAGGAAGCAAAAAGATTACAAGCTAGATAATAATATGCAACAAAAATGCAAAGAAAACTTAAAGACAACTTCATATTTTTATAAACGGGGACGTGTACCAATGCATCGGTACACGTCCCCGTTTGAAAGTTGTGCGACATGCTGAATAATTTGACATTTGGACATAGTTTTTGGTCATTTTTCCATTCATGAGGATGAATATGAAATGTATAATTACTCACGAAGAAGACGAGAGAAACAGAAAAAGAGTTTAAGTTTCGGATGGACTGGCCTTATGTTTGCGATAGGCGGATGGTGAGTATCCGGTTGCGTTGCGAAACATTTTTGAGAAGGCGAGGGAATCTTCGTAACCTACATTGTGTGCAATATCTTTGATAAAGACATCGGTGGAGGCGAGCAGGCGTTTGGCCTGATCGATCCGGTAGTTCTGAAGATATTTTTGAGGGGACATTTGTAGTTTCTTGTTAAATATGTAAAACAGATACGATCTGGTAATGCCGATGTAATCGGCGATGTCCTGTATGTGAATGTTTTTGTTGTAGTTAAAGTGGATGTACTGTAAGGCATGTTCGAAGTAGGTTTCCGGCAGATAATCATGGTGTTTTTGGGTGTAGCTGGAGTCATCGGCGTGAGAGGATGAGGTCAGCAGGGAAAAAAGGGAAAACAGCAGACTGACACGGCGGAGTTCGTTGGTGATGGTCAGTTGGTGTGTCTTTAGCATTTCGCGGACAATGTCGGCGTATGCTTCCGGATCCATGTTGCAGTCACGGATATACGGGGAGGATCCGAAGCCGGACTGTTCCATATACTGGGACGCTTTGTTTCCTAGAAAACTGATAAAAGCGTAAGTCCACGGAGTTTGACTGTCGGCATAATAGTGTGACAGAGTGTTTGGAGGAATCAGAAAGATCTGTCCCTTTTTCAAATGGTGGATCTGGTGGTCAATTTCAAAGTATCCACTTCCATCGAGGATGAAATGCATGTGATATTGTGGACGAAGCTTTGGACCCCAGGAAAAATTCGGGGCGCATTTTTGAATGCCGCATCTGGTCAGATACAGGTCATTAGTTTGATGTTCGATATGATCAAGGCACTGGAAGCCGACAATATCACGATATACATTTGTTTCCATGTGGAGTCCTCCTTTGAGAAGCAGTAAATAATTATAGCTGAATTCAGCATAAAAGTATTTTGAAAAAAAGTCAAGGTAAGGAGAATCAAAATGAAAGTTGTAAGCACTGGTAGAGCACAATTAAGCTGGTCATCCAGAGAGTTAGCTGATGGACGCAGAGTATATGATATTTCTCTGGATCAGATCCCGGCAGACGAAGATCAGACGGCGATTATCTGTGAATGGAGTTTTCCGATCCGTGATATTGTCGGGAAATGGCATCCGAACTGCCGTTATGACAGAACACTGAAGGCAGATTGGGCCCATGGAGATGTTTCTATGAGTTCAGTGTCAGCGCCGTTGATTGTGTTTTTCAGCGAGGACGGAATGAACAGCGGTACATTTGCTGTTTCTGAAGCGAAGAAGATTGTCAGAATGAATCTGGGTGTTCATGAGGAAGATGGGACAATGAGGTGTTGTGTGGAAATTCAGGTTGGCGCATCGGATGCAGATCATTATGAAGTGTCCCTTCTGACAGATTACAGAAATGTCCGGTATGAACAGGCGATTCGGGATGTGGGACTCTGGTGGGAGAAAGCGTGTGGATATCAGCCGGCGTTTGTACCGGATGATGCCAGGGAGCCGATGTATTCGTTTTGGTATTCTTATCATCAGGATATTACAGATGAAGAGATTGAGAAGGAATGTCGGAATGCAAAGGAGCTGGGATTTCGAACGGTAATTGTGGATGATGGCTGGCAGACAGATGATACGAACCGGGGTTACGGTTATTGTGGGGACTGGGAGGTCGCTGAAAAGAAAATCAAAAATATGAAACAGCATGTGGACAATGTTCACCGTCTTGGAATGAAATATCTCTTATGGTTCAGTGTTCCTTATGTAGGAATGTATTCAAAAATGTGGAATCTGTTCCACGATAAGCTGATTGCAGTCGATGAAGAACAACATACGGGAATTCTGGATATCAGGTATCCGCAAGTCCGGTCTTATTTGAAAGGAATCTATGTGAAAGCAGCACGTGAATGGGGACTGGATGGTCTGAAACTTGATTTTATCGATGAGTTTTATGAGAGAAAGGAAACTCCAAAGGCGAATAATTCAATGGATTGTGTCTGCCTTCAGACAGCTCTTGGCAAGTTGCTTGGTGAGACCATGATGGAGCTTAGGAAGATCAATGAAAATATCTTGATTGAATTCCGCCAGCGTTATATCGGACCATTTATCAAGCAATATGGAAATATGCTTCGTGTCTGTGACTGTCCGGAGTCAGGTCTTGCAAACAGAGTCGGAAGTATTGATTTGAGGCTGATGAACGCATATACAGCTGTGCATTGTGATCCGATTATCTGGAATGAGGGTGAAACACCGGAGAACGCAGCGCTTCAGATTGTAGATGTCTTATTTTCCACCATGCAGTTTTCTGTGAAGACAGCATATCTGACAGATGCACATAAAAAGATGGTATGTAATTATATGGAATTTATGCGGAAATATCAAACCTTGCTTCAGGAGAGTGCATTGACGGCAGAGGAACCGCAGAATTTATATCCGGAAGTCAGCGTAAGAGATGACCGAACGGAGATTATAGGATTGTATTCAAACGGCCGGGTAGTTACAATCGGCACACAACAGGAAAAATCAATCATCGTAAACGGGACAAAGGCAGAAGAAATGTATGTCAAAACAGGAAGAGAGACCGTTGCCACAATCGTTCAGATGGATTGTTTTGGAACTGTTGTGAAGGAAGAAACGAGAATTCTTTCCGGAATCACAAGTATTCCTTGTACTACAGCAGGCCGGATTGAAATAAAAAAAGAAAAAATGGAGGTAGTATCATGAAAAAGAGAATGAAAAGACTTGCAGCGGTTGGTTTGGTAACGGTAATGACAGGATCCATGCTTCTTGGATGTGGCGGAGGAAATGACAGTGAAAGCGACACAACAAGTGATGGAAAAGTAAAGATCCGTTTTGCAACCTGGGACGATGCATCTGTACTGGACGATCAGCAGGCATGCGTCGACAAATTTAATGAAAGCCAGGATAAAATAGAGGTAGTCCTGGAAGGATGGGGATCCGATTTTGATACGAAGATGACGGCTAGCATGGGAGCTGGAGATGCACCGGATGTGATGTATATGTGGGATTATCCGACTTATTCCGAAAGTCTGGAACCGTTGGACGAGTATATTGATGCCGAAGGCGAAGACTATAAGAACAACTTCTTTGAAGCGCTCTGGCCGTACAATTCATATAATGACCAGATTTATGGTGTTCCGGTCAGTGTGGTTACATCCTGCCTGTACTACAATAAAGATCTGTTTGACCAGGCTGGTGTGGACTATCCGACTGATGACTGGACATGGGAGGATGTGGAAAAAGCATCCAAACAGATTCAGTCCAAGCTAGATGATGTGAATGGCTTTACACTTCCGATCGGAACACTTCCATACACACTGGAAATGTATCTGTGGAGCAACGGTACTGCCTTTGTAGATGAAGATGGAAAACTGGACGGCAATATCAACAGTGACAAATCTGTAGAAGTATTCCAGATGTTCCAGGATATGGAAAAGGACGGCGTGCTGTATGCATCCGAAGAGAGCGGACAGACAGAGATGCTGGGCGGAAAGACCGCAATGTATGTGGACGGAACCTGGCCGATCAAACAGTTTGAGGAAGAAGGCCTGAATTATGGCATCGCTCAGATTCCGAAGTTTGAAGGAACAGAACATTCCGTCAGTGTCATTAATACATCCGGTATTGCAATTTCAAAAGATAGTAAGCACAAAGATGAAGCCTGGGAATTTCTGAAATATTGGACTGGTGAAGAGATGAATGTACACCGTATCGAGACAGAGCTTCCGGCATTAAAATCTGTTGTTGAGTCAGAAAATCTTAGAGAAGATCCAAATTGCGCACCATTCTATACTGCATTGGACAACTGCGCAGGCCATACTCCGGCAAGCTTTATTGCGGAAGGATGGACGGAAATTGACTCAGATGTCCAGTTGGCATTCGAAAGTATCATTAACCCAAGCAGTCTTGCGGATCCGAAGAAGGCCTTGGATGAAGTAGTGGCAAGCCACGAGTAAATACATCACATATACCGGTCTGCCGATACGGGGAAAGGACCGGAAGGAGGGGACAGGATTGTCTCCTCCATCAAAGAAGGAGAGAGTCACATGCAAAAATTCAAATGGAAGACAGTTACCCCATATCTGTTTATTCTGCCATGGATTATTGGATTTTTAGTCTTCACGCTAGGACCGCTGATTTTTTCTCTGTGTATCAGCTTTTTTGACTGGCCGGTTGTCGGAGAACGGACCTTTGTGGGGCTTGGAAATTATATAGAAATGTTTACATCAGACAAGCAGGTGTTGAAATCGCTGGGAATCAGTATCAAGTACGCGGCGATTTTCGTACCGCTCAACATCTGTATCGCCTTGTTCCTTGCCATGCTGATCAGTCAGCCGTTAAAAGGAATCAAGGTTTACAGAACGATCTTTTATATCCCGGCCGTTGTATCCGGTGTTGCCACATCTGTTCTTTGGAGCTGGGTATTAAACAGTGATTACGGTGTGTTAAATTACCTCCTTTCCCTGATCGGGATTGAGGGACCAAACTGGCTGGTGGACCCGGCATGGGCGATTTTGGCAGTTGTCCTGGTAAGTGCATTTGGAGTTGGCACCATGATGCTCGTATTCTATACGAACATTAAGGGAATTTCCGCAGATCTTTACGAGGCGGCAGCTCTGGACGGGGCAGGACCGGTCCGGCAGTTTTTCAGCATCACGCTGCCGATCATCACACCCACCTTATTATTTAATCTGATTACATCCATCATCAGTTCCTTCCAGCAGGTTACGCTTGTTATGCTGCTGACGGGAGGTGGTCCAATGAAATCTACCTATTTCTATGGGCTGATGACATACAACAATGCGTTCCGGCATCATAAGCTTGGCTACGCAAGTGCCAATGCATGGGTCATGTTTATCATTATCCTCTGTCTGACTGCGCTCGTATTCAAGTCCTCCTCCATGTGGGTTTTCTATGAAAACGAGGTAAGTTCCGGAACGAAAAAGAAGAAAAGGAGGAAAAAGTAATGAGAATGTCCAAAAAAACAAAAGTAGTACTGTATGTGATTTTGACATTAATCGCAGTTTACTTTTTGTTCCCTTTCATCTATATGTTCTTTTCCACATTTAAATCCGAGACGGAGGCAGTGGCCTACCCGCCAAGTTTCCTGCCGGATATCTGGAACTGGCAGAACTATGTGGATGCGTGGAACGCACAGCCGTTTGGCATATTTTTAAAGAACTCAGTGATTGTAACGGTAGGATCTGCAGTGGGATCCATGGTATCCGCCGCACTGGTAGCGTACGGATTTGCCAGATTCCAGTTTAAAGGGAAAAATCTTCTCTTTATGCTGCTGCTGTCTACGATGATGATTCCGTGGGATGTTACGATGATCCCACAGTACATGGAGTTTAATGCATTCGGATGGCTGAATACCCTGAAGCCGCTGATTGTTCCGTCCTGGTTCGGATCTGCCTACTACATCTTCCTGATGCGCCAGTTTTTGATGGGCGTACCGAAAGATTTCGAGGAGGCCGCGAGAATCGATGGAGCGAATGCATTTCAGATTTTCTATAAAATCTACGTTCCGATTATGAAACCGTCACTGATTCTGGTTGGTGTACTGAATATGCTCTCCGCATGGAACGATTACCTTGGACCATTGATTTTCCTGCAGGAGCGCTCCAAGTACACACTGGCGTTAGGTCTTGCATCATTTAAGGGTATTTATTCCCAGGAGATTGTCCCGATGCTGTGTATTACTGTGATTATGATCGTACCGCCAATTTTGATCTTTTTATTTGCACAGAGATACATCATCGAAGGAACCGGGGGAGCCATTAAATGATTGAAGACAAAGGGGATCTTTTCTGGTAAAAGATTCCCTTTTTTGGTAAAATATAGAAAAATCACGAGAGAAAAAGGAGAAGGAAATGGCAGTTAAATTCCACCAGGCATCAAAAGAATTTCATCTTTATAACGGGCAAATCAGTTATATTATTCAAGTTCTGGAAAATGGACAGCTAGGGCATGTATATTTTGGAAAGCATATGACGGACCGGGAGGACTTCGGTCATCTGATTGAGTATGCGGGCAGAGACATGGCGCCCTATCCGTTTGAGGGAAGGAGCAATTTTTCTCTGGAACATCTGAAGCAGGAATACCCGACGTTTGGATCCGGGGATACCAGATATCCGGCATTTGAGCTGGAAAGTGCAGATGGAAGCAGAGTCGCGGATTTTCAGTATAAAGCCCATGAAATTTATCCCGGAAAGAAGGCGCTTCCAGGGCTTCCGGCAGTCTACGTGGAAAGCGAGGAGGAAGCGGATACACTGGAAATCCTCCTGGAAGACCGGTTTTTGAAAACACAGATTATCCTGTCCTATACGATTTTCACAAACCGTCCGGTCATCACAAGACATGCCCGGTTTGTGTGTGACAATGAAAGCGGGATCACGCTGCTCAACTGTATGAGCGGCTGTCTGGACCTTCCGGACAAAGAGTATGAGATGGTTGAGCTTGCCGGTACATGGAGCAGGGAGCGGCATCCGCATACGAGGGAGCTTTGTTATGGGACCCAGGGCATATACAGTATGCGCGGGTGCAGCAGCCACCAGTTCAATCCGTTTTTACTGCTGAAGAGAAAGCATGCCGATGAATTCAGCGGAGAGGTGCTTGGATTCAGCCTGGTTTACAGCGGAGACTTCCTGGCCCAGGTCGAAGTTGACAATTTCGATGTGACCAGAGTGGTCATGGGCATCCATCCAAATGAATTCCGGTGGGAGCTGCAAAAGGGAGAATCCTTCCAGACTCCGGAGATGGTCATGGTCTATTCGGCAGAGGGTATGAATGGAATGAGCCAGACGTATCATGAGCTGTACCGCACGAGACTTGCAAGAGGGCGCTGGAGAGATCAGGCAAGGCCGATCCTGATTAACAACTGGGAAGCTACCTATTTTCAGTTTAATGAAGAGAAAATCCTGGATATCGCCAAAAAGGCCAAAGAGATCGGAATCGAGCTGTTTGTTCTGGATGACGGATGGTTTGGAAAACGCAACTGGGACAATGCTTCTCTGGGAGACTGGTATCCGAACCGGGAAAAGCTTCCGGAAGGAATCCGGGGGCTTGCAAGAAAAATTGAAGACCTGGGCATGAAATTCGGTCTGTGGTTTGAGCCGGAAATGACCAATAAAGACAGCGATCTGTTCCGGGCCCATCCGGACTGGATTCTCGCTGATATCCGCCGGAATTACTGTCACAGCAGAAATCAGTATGTACTGGACTTTTCCAAGCCGGAAGTGGTGGATGAGATTCACAGACAGATGCGGGAGATTCTGAAGGATGCGCCGGTATCCTACATCAAATGGGATATGAACCGGGCTTTTTCGGAAGTCTTCTCCAATGGAAGAGGAAAGAGTTTTCAGGGAAAGGTCCGCCACAAGTATATTCTTGGAGTGTATAGCCTTTACGAGCGGCTGATCCGGGAATTCCCGGACATTCTCTTTGAGTCCTGCGCAAGCGGAGGAGCAAGATTTGACCCAGGAATGCTTTACTACGCGCCCCAGGCATGGACCTCAGATGATACAGACGCGGTGGAGCGGATCAAAATCCAGTATGGAACATCTTATGTGTATCCCCTCAGCAGCATCGGAAGCCATGTATCCGCATCTCCAAATCATCAGGTATTCCGCAACACCTCCCTGGAGACAAGAGGGAATGTGGCGTACTTTGGAACCTTCGGATACGAGTTGGACATTACGAAGCTTCCAAAGGAAGAACTGGAACAGATGAAAGAGCAGATTGCCTTTATGAAGCAGTACCGGGATCTGATTCAGAAAGGGCTCTTCTATCGCCTGAAAAGTCCGTTTGAAGGCAACCAGTCTGCCTGGGAAGTCCTTTCTCATGACAGAACCGAAGGGCTTATGGCTTATTTCCGGATCATGCAGCCGTCTCAGGGCAAATTTGAACGGATCTATTTCCAGGGTCTGGATGAGAAAATGCTCTATTCCGTAAAAGAATGCTTCGGAGCGCGAATGGACTTCGGCGTACATTACGGGGACGAACTGATGTATGCGGGCTTAAGTGTTTCCGACTGTTCTTCCGGCCTTGCCGGGGTGGCAAGAGAGCAGCAGGGAGATTATTTCTCCAGATTGTTCCACCTGAAACAAGCAGAGGAAAACTGACAGAAAGCAAAGAAACAAAAAAAGAAAAGCAAGCCGTAAGAAACGGTTTGCTTTTTTATGTATGAGAAATTATAATAATACAGGAACATTTGAAAAGAAAGGGGAAAGACTATGCTGAAAGGAAAGACAGTGGTGCTTGCCGTGTCGGGAAGCATCGCGGCCTACAAGATCGCGTCTCTGGCCAGCGCCCTGAAAAAACTTCAGGCGAATGTGCATGTACTGATGACCGAGAATGCGACCAGGTTTATCAATCCGATTACCTTTGAGACATTGACCGGCAATAAGTGTCTGATCGATACATTTGACCGGAATTTCCAGTACAGTGTGGAGCATGTGTCTCTGGCAAAACAGGCGGACGTGGTGATGGCAGCCCCGGCAAGCGCCAACGTAATCGGGAAAATCGCCAATGGCATTGCGGATGATATGCTGACGACGACCGTGATGGCGTGTCCGTGTAAGAAGATCATCGTTCCGGCCATGAATACGAATATGTTCCTCAATCCGATTGTCCAGGACAATCTGGACAAGCTCCGCCGCTTTGGCTATGAAGTGGTGGATCCGGCCAGCGGGTACCTGGCATGCGGCGATACGGGACAGGGCAAGATGCCGGAGCCGGAGCTGCTGCTGGAGTACATCCTGCGGGAGATCCAGTATGAGAAAGATCTTGCCGGAAAGAAGGTCCTGGTTACGGCAGGGCCGACCCAGGAGGCGATCGATCCGGTGCGGTATCTTACCAATCATTCCAGCGGAAAGATGGGATACGCCCTGGCAAAGGTCTGCATGCAAAGAGGAGCGGATGTGACACTGGTGACCGGACCTGCACAGGCGAAACAGCCGGAGTTTGTCACCATCGTTCCGGTGACTACCGCTCGTGAGATGTTTGAGGAAGTCACAGGGCGCTCAGGGGATCAGGACATCATCATCAAGGCGGCCGCAGTGGCGGATTACCGTCCAAAGTATGTCAGCAGCGAGAAAGTCAAGAAGCAGGAGGACGAGCTGTCCATTCCGATGGAGCGGACGGATGACATTCTGGGCTGGCTTGGCGAGCACAAAAAAGAGGGACAGTTCCTCTGCGGATTTTCCATGGAAACCGAACACATGCTGGAAAATTCCCGAAAAAAACTGAAAAAGAAACATCTGGATATGATCGTGGCCAATAATCTGAAGATAGAAGGAGCCGGATTTGCCGGAGATACCAATGTGGTGACCATGATTACAGACGATGAGGAAATCTCACTCGAAAAGATGACAAAAGAGGAGGCAGCCGTACACATCGTTGACCAGATCCTGCAAGAGCAGAAAAAGAAAGAAACAAAAGAATAAGGTAAGCAGAAGCTATTCTGTGCCAAACGTATTGTATCTCAGAAGAGAATGATAACAAGGAGGCAGTTATGAATCAAAGAACAGACAGTAGAAATGCAGGCGCGTCCATAAGAGTGCGCAGCATGATCCAGGTGGCATTATTCGGAGCAATTATCGTGATTTTGGCATTCACCCCTTTCCTCGGATATATCCCGCTTGGATTTACGAGAGCAACCATCATCCACATCCCGGTGATTATCGGTTCCCTTCTACTGGGGCCGAAAAAGGGAGCGATACTTGGACTTGTTTTCGGTGTAACCAGTTTTATCAATAATACGATGAACCCGACGGTGACATCGTTTGTATTCACCCCGTTTTACAGCCTTGGAGAATTCAGCGGAGGAATCGGAAGCCTGATCATCTGTTTCATTCCGAGAATTCTGACAGGTGTTGTACCGTATTATGTGTACAAAGGCGTCACGACTCTGATCACGACTCTGACCAGAAGGCAGAAGGTCTCTTCCCTGGGGCTCATTCTGGCCGGCATGTCGGGAGCTCTGGTTAACACGCTGCTTGTGATGAACCTGATTTTCTTCTTTTTCCGGGACGCCTACGCGAAGGCAAACGGCGTAGCGGTCAATGCGGTGTACGCATTCATTTTGTCTGTGATCGGGATCAACGGGGTACCGGAAGCCATTGTGGCAGCGGTCTTTACCCTCGGAATCGGGAAGATTCTGATGAAGAAAAATATCAGAGACAGACTGGGAGTTTAGAGTATGATTTTAGCGATTGATGTAGGAAATACAAATATAGTAATCGGATGTATGGAGGGAAACCGCTGCAGCTTTATCGAGCGGCTCTCTACGGTCCGGACGAAGACGGAGCTGGAGTACGCGATTGATATTAAAAATGTTCTGGACATTTACCATATCAATCCACACGAGCTGGAGGGCGGTATCATTTCTTCCGTGGTTCCGCAGATTACCAGATCATTCTGCCTTGCGGCCGAAAAAATATTAAAGAAAGAGATCATGATTGTGGGAGCCGGAATCAAGACCGGGCTGAATATCCGAATGGACAATCCGGCGTCTCTTGGAAGTGATCTGGTGGTCAATGCAGTGGCGGGACTTCAGGAATACAAGCCGCCAATGCTGATTTTTGACATGGGAACCGCCACAACGGTCAGTGTGATCGATGAAAACCGCTGTTATCAGGGGGGCATGATCTATCCGGGAATCGGGGTGTCTCTGGATTCCCTGACAGCAAGGGCGGCACAGCTTTCCGGCATCAGCCTGGAAGTGCCGGAGCACCTGATCGGGAAAAATACGATCGAATGTATGAAGAGCGGCATTATTTACAGCAGTGCCGCGGCCATTGATGGAATCATTGACCGGATGAAAGAAGAGTTGGGATCTGAGGTGACGGTGATCGCTACCGGCGGACTCGCCAGGAAGATCGTGCCTCATTGCAGAAGAGACGTGATTCTGGATGATGATCTGCTGTTGAAGGGACTTTCCATTTTGTATCAGAAAAATAAGAAATAAACACGCAGTGCCGCGGCCATGAAAGAGGCCGCGGCAGTATTCTGAACGGGGATATTACCAAAGAGGGGGCGCAGACTTTGAAAAAGAGCAAATATGAAATTGACATGTGCAATGGTACGATTATGGACAAGCTGGTGACCTTTGCTTTCCCGCTGATGCTGACCAGTATTCTCCAGCTCATGTTCAATGCGGTCGATATCATTGTAGTAGGAAGATTCAGCGGAAGCCAGGCTCTGGCCGCGGTAGGATCCACCTCCGCGCTGATCAACATTTTTACCAACCTGTTTATCGGAATATCGCTGGGAGCCAACGTACTGTCAGCCCGGTACTATGCGGCAGGCAAGGACCGGGAAATGTCCGAAGCGGTACACACGGCCATCACGCTGGCATTGATCAGCGGGATCGTGATGGCATTTGTGGGAGTGGCGGCTTCCAGGCTGGCGCTGTCTCTTATGGGAACGCCGGATGATGTGATTGATCAGTCCGTTTTGTACATGCGGATTTACTTCATGGGAATGCCGTTTTTCATGCTTTACAATTACGGCGCTTCTATTTTACGTGCAGTAGGGGACACCCGGAGGCCTTTGTACTTCCTGATTGCGGCGGGGCTGGCCAATGTGGTGCTGGATCTTTTGCTGGTCATTGTGATTCCGCTGGATGTAGCAGGAGTCGCCATCGGTACGGTGGCTTCCCAGATGATTTCCTGCATTCTGGTTATCCGCTGCCTGTACCGGTCGGAAGGAAGCTATCAGCTGCGGATTTCCAGACTGACGGTGAAAAAAGAACATCTCGTGCGGATCCTTCAGGTAGGCATCCCGGCCGGAATCCAGAGTACGGTCATCAACTTTTCCAATGCCCTGCTGCAGTCATCGGTCAATTCCTTTGGCTCTACAGCCATGGCAGGGTACACGGCGGCGAACAACATCATCGGATTTCTGTATGCGGCCGTCAATGCAGTCACCCAGGCATGTATGAGTTTTACAAGCCAGAATTACAGTGTGGGAAAGCAAAAACGAATGGACCGGGTCCTTCTGGACTGCATTATTTTGACAGTCAGCGTATCGGCGGTCATGGGAATCGGCGCCTACGTCTTTGGAGGACAGCTTCTGAAGATCTATACGACAGAGCCGGAGGTCATCCGGTGCGGACTGGAAGTGCTGTCTATCACGACGGTACCGTATTTCCTCTGCGGAATCATGGATCTGTTTCCAGGAGCCCTGCGGGGAATGGGACATTCGGCGGTTCCGATGATTCTTTCCGTCATCGGAACCGTGGGAACACGAATTGTATGGATTTATCTTTTCTTCCCGCACCACAGATCCCTGTATTTCCTCTTCATTTCCTATCCGGGATCCTGGATCCTGACCATTATCATGCAGGCAGTCTGCTTTTATTTTGTACGGAAACAGTGTAAAGTGGAAATGCATTTAAACAGTGCGGAAAGAGCATAAAGAAAACGAGGAAACCGGTGTATTGGCCGGTCTCCTCGTTTTTTTAACGGGAAGAAACATATTCATTTGTATTCTGATAGGTCCGGAAAATATGGCGCAGCATCAGGATTGCACAGATACACAGAATGAATTCGGCGGTACACTGTGCGTAAGCCAGTCCATAGAGCGGAAAAATCATATTCAGGATCAGAAGTGCCGGGATCTCCAGAATCAGCTTCCGCATGACTGCAAAGAGAAGGGCATATCTTCCAAAGCCCAGCGCCTGGAAAACGCCCACCGCCAGAAAGTCCACACTGATAAAACAGATGCCAAGGCCGAATCCATGGAGGAACCGGGTTCCGTAGGCGACGATGGTTTCGTTGCTCATGAACAGACCGATCAGTCTTGCCGCATTGATATAGTACAGGATGGTGACCACTGCAAGAATCGGAACAATCAACTTCAGCGCAAAGAGAATGGTATCCTTCATCCTTCTCCGGTTGCCGGATGCAAAGTTGTAGCTGACAAGAGGCATGATGCCCTGGGAGAATCCAAGGGCCACCTGCATCGGTACCATGTAGATCTTATAGGCGATTCCCATGGCGGCTACCGCATCCGCACCATAGGCGGAAGTAAAATTGTTCAGGATCGTCATGCCGGTCACATTGAGCAGGTTCTGGATGGAAGCCGGGATACCTACGCCGCAGACTTCCTTGATAATCTGACGCTTGATCCGGAATTTCTTCGGATTGATGCAGACAAAGGTATTTCCACGTTTGATATAGAGAAGAACGAAGAAATACAGGCAGGCTACACAGTTGGAAATACAGGTGGCAAGACCTGCGCCTGCCGCGCCCATGTGAAAGCCCCACGGAAGAATGAAGATCGGGTCCAGAATCATATTCAGGATACATCCGCTCATGGTTCCGATACTGGCATGAAGGGCGGCACCCTCCGAGCGGACCAGGTAGGCCATGACCACATTCAAAATGGAAGGGGCAGCACCAAGATACACGGTCCAGAGCATGTATCCCTGGGTCGCTGCGCGGGTTGTCTCATCAGCTCCGATCAGAGAAAGCAGGGGCCCGTGAAACAGTCCGCACAGCAGACCGAACAGCACCCCACAGATCAGGGAGCAGTAAAAGCCAAAAGCCGAGCTCTCCGACACCACCTCATACTCTTTTCGTCCCAGCGCCCGGCTCATCATACTGGACGTCCCCACGCCAAACAGGTTGTTGATGGCATTGAAGGCAAGCAGCACCGGAGCGGCTAGGGAAACCGCGGCATTCTGCACCGGATTGTTGAGCATTCCCACGAAATAGGTATCCGCCATGTTGTAAAGCACCATGACAAGAGAACTGAAAATCATGGGAACCGACAGCTTGGCAACTGCCGAGGGGATCGCTGCCTTTTCAAACAGCACAATCTTTTCATTTTCTTCCATTTCCAAAACCTCCTCCTTATCTTTCGTATCCTATCAAAGCAAGGGATTTCATTCCATAAAAAAGAATCCTGTCTGAAGGATTCTCCACGTACAGCCGCTTCCACTTCACCGGGAAACGGGTGACATATAGTCAGTATATCATACTGAGGGGAAAAGAAAAAGGAGTCGGAGGCGAAAAAGCGGGAAAAGCGGCGGGAAGGAGAAAGGCGGAAGATGCAGTTGTGAAATTGTGGGAAATCGTCTATACTTTTTAGTAAGTAAAAGAGGTCCTTTTTTGTAGAGAACGGACATTGAGAAAAGGCAGGGATGATGTGATATGGCAAGGACGGCGGCGATCGGGCATCAGGATTATGAGACGATTCGTGTGAACGATTATTTTTATGTGGATAAAACAGAGTTTATAAAAGAGTGGTGGGATTCCGGAGATATTGTTACGTTGATTGCCAGGCCAAGGCGTTTTGGGAAAACGCTGAATATGGACATGACGGAGAAGTTTTTCTCGGTCCAGTACGCCGGCCGCAGCGACCTGTTTGAAGGAATGAAGATCTGGAATGACGGGAGATTCCGGGACATTCAGGGAACATATCCGGTGATCTCCCTGACGTTTGCGGGAATTAAGGATCAGCAGTATTTTTCGGCCAGAGAGAATATCTGCAGGATGATTGAAGAAAGTTACAACAAATTTGATTTTCTGACAAAAGGAGATCTGCTGAATGCGAAGGAAAAGGAGTATTACAGCAAGGTGACTGCATCGATGGATGACAGCGCCGCTGCCGTTTCACTTCGCAATCTTTCGGACTATCTCTACCGATACTATGGGCAGAAAGTCATCATTCTTTTGGACGAATACGACACTCCGATGCAGGAAGCGTATGTGAACGGGTACTGGGAACAGCTTGCGGCATTTACAAGAAGTCTGTTCAACTATACCTTTAAGACAAATCCGTATCTGGAACGAGCTCTTATGACCGGAATTACAAGGGTAAGCAAGGGATCCATTTTTTCGGATTTGAATAATATCAAAGTGGTGACAACGACAACGGATATGTACGAAACCTCATTTGGTTTTACGGAAGACGAAGTCTTTCAGGCACTTGATGAATTTCAGCTCACCGAACAAAAAGAAGAAGTGAAGGCATGGTATGATGGATTTAAATTTGGAAACCAGAGTGATATCTATAATCCCTGGTCTGTGCTGAATTTCTTAAATGAGAGAAAAACAGCACCGTATTGGGCGAATACGAGCAGCAACAGCCTGGTAGGAAAACTGATCCGGGAAGGTTCTGCAGGAATCAAAGAGGATTTTCAAAGTCTTCTGGATGGGGGAAGTGTGGTGACGGAGATCGATGAACAGATCGTCTATCATCAATTGGATCTGGATGAGAGAGCAATCTGGAGCCTTCTGCTGGCAGCAGGCTATCTGAAGGTAAAAACAATGGAAATCTGCCAGTCCGGATATGAGGAATGGAAACAGCTTTATACACTGGAACTGACCAATTTTGAAGTGAAGGTGATGTTCCAGCATATGGTCAGGGGATGGTTCGCTTCCGCGGCATCCAGTTATCATGGATTTTTACAGGCGCTTCTGACCGGTGATCTGGAGGCGATGAATGCCTATATGAACCGCGTGGCAAGAGGCATTTTCAGTTATTTTGATACGGCAGGAGATTCGGAACATGCAGAGCCAGAACGGTTTTACCATGGATTTGTTCTGGGACTGATGGTAGATCTTTCTGACAGGTACAGGGTGACTTCGAACCGGGAAAGCGGATTTGGGCGGTATGATATTATGCTGACGCCGCGCAGATCGGACCTGGATGCAATGATTATCGAGTTTAAGGTTTTCAGCCCGCGGCGTGAAAAATGCCTGGAAGAAACGGCTCAAAATGCCTTGAAGCAGATTGAAGAGAAAGATTATGCAAGAGAACTGAAAGAAAACGGGATCCATGACAGCAGGATCCGCTGCTATGGATTTGCCTTTCGGGGAAAAGAAGTTCTGATAGAAGGCAGATAGCCGGATCAAATCGGGAGACGCGGCCAAGTGCGTGTAGATTTTCCTTTATAGATTCCCCCTTTCTGTGTTATGATAGTAGTTGTACTATCGAACAGAAAGGGGTATTTTCATATGGAAGATACGTCTGGAAATAAAGGCAAACAGATTTGTCTCGGTCTGGTCGCCCATGTGGATTCGGGGAAGACCACGCTGGCCGAGAGTATTTTATATCAGAGCGGACAGATCCGGACACTTGGACGGGTGGATCATAAAGATGCGTTTCTGGATACTTACGAGTTGGAAAAGGACCGGGGCATTACGATCTTCTCCAAACAGGCACAGACCGTGATCGGGGACAGGCAGGTGACGCTTTTGGACACGCCGGGGCATGCGGACTTTTCCGCAGAGATGGAACGGACCCTTCAGGTGCTGGATTACGCAGTGCTGGTAATCAGCGGGGCAGATGGTGTCCAGGGGCAGGTACGCACGCTCTGGACGTTGCTGGACCGGTATGAGATTCCGGTGTTTCTTTTTGTAAACAAGATGGACCAGCCTGGGACGGACCGGGCGGCCCTCCTGCAGGAATTAAAGGAGGAACTGGACGAGCGGTGTGTAGACTTTGGCAAAGACCAGGATCGGGAGGAACTGCTGGAAAATATTGCCGTGTGCGAGGAATCCCTTCTGGAACATTACCTGGAAACCGGCGAGATCGAAGATGAGGCGGTAAGGACATTGATCCGGGAGAGAAAGCTGTTTCCATGCTGCTTTGGATCCGCATTGAAAATGCAGGGGGTGGAGGAATTTCTCCAGGTTTTTGACACATATACAACCGCACCGTCCTATCCGGATGACTTTGGGGCAAAGGTCTACAAGATTGCAAGAGATCCGTCCGGAACCCGTCTGACCTATCTGAAAATTACCGGCGGGACATTGAAAGTCAAGGACGTTTTAAAGGGGAGAAACAAGCAGAACCCGGAAGAAACCTGGGAGGAAAAGGTCCATCAGATCCGGATTTATTCCGGTGCTTCCTATCAGGCGGTGGAAGAGGCTTCCCCAGGGATGGTCTGTGCTGTAGCAGGGCTGGATTCCAGCTGGTCCGGAGAAGGACTGGGAATGGAGGAGGACGCCCAGGTGCCAATGCTGGAGCCGGTGCTCTCTTATCAGATTCTTTTTCCGGACGGGGAGGACGTCCACCTGATGCTTCTGAAACTCCGGCAGTTGGAGGAGGAAGTACCGGAACTGCACATCATCTGGAACGAACAGGCGGAAGAGATCCATGTACAGGTTATGGGCGAGGTCCAGATCGAAATTTTAAAAAGCATGATTGCAGAGCGGTTCGGCGTCCACGCCGAATTTGGCTCCGGAAGTATTGTATATAAGGAAACCATTACAAAAAAAGTAGAAGGGGTGGGACACTTTGAGCCGCTCCGCCACTATGCGGAGGTCCATCTGATCCTGGAGCCGGGGGAGCGGGGCAGCGGACTCGTCCTCGACAACCAGTGCAGCGACGATGTGTTGGACAAGAACTGGCAGCGTCTGATACTGACCCATCTGGCAGAGAGAAAGCACCCTGGTGTTCTGACCGGATCGGAAATCACCGATCTGAAAATCACCCTGGCATCCGGAAGGGCCCACCAGAAACATACAGAAGGCGGAGACTTCCGGCAGGCAACCTATCGTGCGGTCCGTCAGGGACTGATGAAGGCGGAAAGCATCCTGCTGGAGCCGGTCTACGATTTTGTCCTGGAAGTCCCCCAGGAATCCGTCGGGCGTGCCATGACAGACATCCAGAAGATGGGCGGCTCTTTCGCACCACCGGAGCAGGAGTTGGACCGGGCCATTCTGCGGGGCAGCGTTCCCGTATCAGAGCTGCAGGGATATCAAATGGAAGTCATTGCCTATACGAAAGGACTTGGACGGATGTCCTGCACCTTGAAAGGATACGAGCCTTGCCATAATGCGGAAGAAATCATTGCGGCGTCAGGCTACCAGCCTCAGCTGGATGCGGAGAACCCGGCAGGTTCCGTATTCTGCTCCCACGGCGCCGGATTTTATGTAGAATGGGATCAGGTAGAAGACTACATGCATCTGGAAAGCTGCCTGAAAGAAGAAAAACCCCAGGAAGAAGCGGCCGCACCCCGTTCCTACACTCTGACCTCCAACTATGGCTGGGGAGATGAAAAAGAGCTGGAAGAGATCTTCAACCGTACTTACGGGTCCGGCCAGGAACGAAAATACGGATACCAGAAGCAGAAAACCAAAGCTCCTTCCAGAGCGCCGAAGACTGTCTACGCCAAAAAGAAGGAGGAAGAAGAATACCTCCTTGTGGACGGATACAACATTATTTTTGCGTGGGAAGAATTAAAAGAACTGTCCAAAATCAATATCCAGGCGGCAAGAGACAAGCTGATGGATATTCTGAGCAATTATCAGGGCTTCAAAAAGCAGACTCTGATCCTCGTGTTTGATGCCTACAAAGTGGAAGGCCATCCGGGAGAAGTGCAAAAATACCACAATATCTATGTGGTCTATACAAAAGAGGCTGAGACGGCGGATCAGTATATCGAAAAGACCGTACATAAAATCGGACGCACCCACCAGGTGACCGTTGCCACATCGGACGGACTGGAACAGATCATCATCATGGGGCAGGGGGCCAGAAGGCTTTCTGCCAAAGGGCTGAAAGAAGAAATCGAACAGGCCAATATCGAGATCCGGGAAACGTATCTGGACCACCAGGACACGAAAGGAAAAACTTATCTCTTCGACCAGCTCTCCGAGGAGATGACCGATTTCATGGAGGAGATCCGGCAGGGAAGAAAAGCGGCCCGAAACGAACCATCCGGAAAATAATACAACAGGCGGAACAGGAGAGATCCCGGTTCCGTCTGTTTCAGTTTACAGACTGTATTCAAAAGTTTAGAAAGAATTCCTGTTTTCTTTATGGAATTTCTCAGACAGCTGTGATAAGATAACACTATCCGAAAAGCATTCTGCTTTTCCTGATTCAACGGCGTTCGCCGGATTACCCAATCAATCAAACCGAATACGGCAGAATCATCTGTCAGAAAAGAAGAGACCTTTTCGGTTCCCACGGATTATGGTACACTGTAGAAAGAGGAGCAGTCTCTTTTCAGGCAGATGCAAAAGCCATCTCAGAAAGGAGACTGTCTATGAGAACAAGTGAA